>ERZ777011.30-NODE-30-length-227588-cov-20.983928_pt1 | contig 227588 bp, 159 predicted proteins | sample MGYA00374964_ERZ777011 | MGnify/ENA primary metagenome ERZ777011 (study PRJEB29310, sample SAMD00008975) | mouse gut metagenome | study: EMG produced TPA metagenomics assembly of the Metagenome analysis of fecal microbiota from mouse which was promoted... | reverse complement strand
GCGTTCGAGCCATACTTTATTGCGCTATTTGAGTTTTATCGGACAGCAATAAAACTTTTTACTTTTTGCAGGAGCCTTAATGTTGGCCGGAACAAGCATCTTGCAGGCCAGTTCGGCAGAATCCTATCCTTTCCCATCAACGGTCGGCATTGAAGATGCCATCGCAATGAAATCTGCAGTAAAGCAGACATCTTCTACCGACAATGGTAAAGATAAAGACGGAGTAATAGTGGCCCCTCAGGGTAAGACCGTGACCTACAATCGCACCGGCTATAAACATTTCTTGTTTGCCGGGCTCCTTGCCAACCATGAGTTCTACGATGACATCCTAGGCGACATCGTTTGGGGTGACGACGGCCGCGTATACATCAAAAATTTCATAAGCGGGTATCCTACCGGAAGCTACATTGAAGGCACTTATGCAGACGGCGTGATCACTGTGGAATTCCCGCAACTTATAAAAGTAGAGCGTAACAGCGGTACAAAATACACATATTACGCCGACCGTGTGGTGCTGAAAATGATAGAAGACAGCGAAGAGCCCAATGAAGCCACATTCGTTCCCGACGAACAACGCACAGTCAAATTCACTGTAAACAGCGATGGCTCCATCGAGATGGAAAAAAGTGAAGGACAATGGATGGTCGGGCTGACTCAAGAGGATGGGCTTTGGAAGGGATACGGCGACTACGACTGCACCTATACCGTAAACAGCCAAGAACTCGTAACTGCACCAGAAAACCTTGAAACCGAAGCATATCTGTTCGTTTCCGACGGGTCTTCGCATTTTGTGAATATCGGATTCGATAACAACGATGTTTATTTCAAAGGTCTCTTTGCCAAATTCCCCGACATCTGGATAAAAGGCACCCTCGGAGAAGACAACAAAATAACCATCGAGAACGGCCAATATATCGGAATCGCGGAAGCCTTTGGCTATCCCACATATTTCATGAACGGAACATATCTTTCCAATAATAACGGTTCTTCGAGATATGCCCTTTCGTCAGAAAACGCTGTCCTCACATATGATCCTGCTGCAAAACGGATCACAACAGCTGACAACTGCGTGTTACTGGCGAACTGCTCACTCGACGAAATAGCCTATGTAGAGGTTTGGCGCAATCCGATGATACACATACAGCCGGAAAGCTATGACCTCACCCCCATGAACGTATGGTTCACCTATTGGTCGCCATGGAACGAATTAGACCAATGGTGCGGCATCCAGTTCAGACTACCGGCACTCACCGTAGACTCATACCAGCTCGATCCTGATAAGATCTACTGGCGTATGCATATCAATGACGACATATTCCTGTTCGACTGCGACGAATATCCACAATTCACAGATCTTACCGAATGGGTACCTTACAACTCTGATGGCCTGGAAATAAAGAACGGCGGCACATCCCTCCACAACGTGGTGCTCTTTAAAGAAGATACCCAGACAATAACCATACAGAGCGTTTACGTAGCCGATGACGAGCAAAAATACTACTCCGACAAGATGACCTACAACGTGAAGACTGGAGAAACCCATGCCGGCATCAATGACATTGCAATCTCTGCCGAAGATGTTGAAAGCGTGGTATACTACGACCTGCGCGGCTTGAAAACAACACCCGTAAGCAGCGGAATATACATCAAGCAGATACATTTCAAAGACGGACGTGTGTCGACATGCAAAATCGTAAAGAAATAAACTTACCGGTCTGACAATGGCCGCAAACAGCGCTGTGTCGAAATTCGACCAACGCCTTTTTTGCATCCGGATGGAGAGGGTGCTGTCAGAATGGTTCAGATGGTAGGAGCCTGAGGGTGAGGGTGAAGGGAGTTGACTAAGGTCAATGACCGAACCCGAAGCCCTCGGGCGACGACCCAGATGAGCCATTATGACACACCCTCATACTTCTAAGAGATTGACCACATAACCCCCATAAAACCATATCATGCGAAAGAATCTTTTGTATGCGCTGATAATAGCGACAGCCGGCTCCTCAGCGGCATATGCCGACAGCATCGAGTTCTCACATTCCTCAACCGGAAACGACACAGGATGGTTCGGCACAGGAAAACGGGAAACTTACGACGTGGCTATACACATGGCCGACCCGGGGCTGGCAGGCTACAGGATAACCGGCATAAAAGTCCCGTTCAGGGAGACCGCCAACGTTTCCGGACTTACCGGCTGGCTTTCATCAGAGCTCAAGCTCGTCAAGGATGAAAACGACTGGAAAATCAATATGCCTGACATCACTTCAGCTGAAATGGAGTATGCCGACGGATGGGTCACAACCAAGTTCGACCCGCCCTACGAACTCACTAAAGAAGGGATATATGCCGGTTACACGTTCACAGTCAACGACGTCATAAACGATAAAGCGCTCAAGACACCTGTAGCGGTTACCAATGGCGCCGACCCTGACGCCCTATTCATCCGCACAAACCGGACATACACGGCATGGAGTGAACAATCCGCAGCCCTGATGAAAAAATCATGTATTGTAGTGCTGCTCGAAGGGGAGTCGCCAAGCAATTCCGTAGGCCTGAGAATCGGCCAGACTCATTACCTCAAAGCCGGAGAACCATCGGTCAACATACCTGTGAGCCTTGTAATGCACGGCACCGACCCGCTTGAACATGTCACATTCTCCTACGAAATATCCAGCCCCGAAGGCATTGCAGCCTCAGGAGAAACAACCGCAACGTTAGACACCCCCGTAGCCCTGCCGCTGGGGAAATCGCACTCAATCGACATCAGCCTGCCGGCATCGATCGGAAAAGGCACATACACACTCCGGCTTGAGGCGACCAAAGCAAACACGGCAACCAACGAAGACATAAGCCGCACCGCATCTTGCACACTCGTGATGCTCAGCGACGTCCCCGTCCATAGGCCTTTGACCGAAGAATACACCGGCACCTGGTGTGGCAACTGCCCCCGTGGATACGCATCAATGGAACACATGGCGCATAAATATCCCGGAGAATTCATATCTATCGCCTACCATTGCAACGACGACATGCAATGCGTAAGGGCATTTCCGTCGGCAGTATCGGGATATCCGGTAGCCTATATAGACCGCACTACCAAAATGGACCCATATTTCGGCACCACCGGCGACTACGACGAAAGCTACGGGTTTGAGGCTGACTGGCTTAAAGCCAGAGCCAGGTTCACCCCCATAGCAGTCGATGTTTCAGCGGCATTCGACGAATCAGATCCCGACTTGATAACCGTAACGAGCCATGCAACCCTGGTGCACGATTCCGACAAGCAATACAGCCTTGCCTATGCCCTGCTTGCCGACGGTCTGCAAGACCCTGATTGGGCCCAACAAAACTATTTCGCAGGGTCTTCCGGCTATAAAGATCTCGAAGAGATGGATATGTTCATCAATGGCAAGACGGTAATGTCCGGATTAGCCTTCAACGATGTCATAGTGGCGCACTCCGATCTTTTAGGAGTCGCCGCAAGCATTCCTTACCCAATGGAAATAGACCGCCGGTATACCCACACCCACACATTCAGAGTGAGCGAGTGCAACAACATATCAAAACAAAAGACCAACCTGGTGCAAGACCGCAACCGGCTCCGCGTAGTGGCAATGGTCTGCGAGGCAAACGGTGCCATTGCCAACTCCGCAGCATCAAAGGTTGAAGCCGCAACCGGACTAAATCCGGCGGCAGCCGACTCAGAAGTAATATCCACGGTCTACTATGACCTTTGCGGCAACATGCAGACCAACCCGTCGCAAGGCATCTACATCCGCGCCGACAGGCTTTCAAACGGAACAATGAAATTCACAAAGATCGCAATCCCTGGCCGCGCGCAATAACACATTGACGCCACCCCTCCAATCACACTGCCCGATAAACCAGACGTTATTCCAAACGCGGTTTATCGGGCATTTTAAACACACCCGCAAAAACCACCACCCCGGCCAGCACCGTCAGGCGTGGCACTCTGAAGCCCCAACCTTACGCACAAGCAGCTTGTCGATGCGGGCGCCATCCATGTCGACTATCTCAAAACTGAAACCGTTCCATTCAAAACGCTCCCCTAACAAGGGAAGCCGCCTGAGCTGCTCGAGCACCAGCCCCGCAACGGTTGTATAGTTAGCAGGGACGTAACCGTCCTCCCGGTCGAAAAACGCCAGAAAGTCATAAACCGGTGTGCGCCCGTCGACCAGCCAGCTTGTGGCGTCGGCGCGTTCCACTATGTCGGGCTGTTCGTGAGCCTCGTAAAGCGTGCCTACCAATCCTTCAAGCACATCACACAAAGTCACAATCCCCTGAAGCGAGCCATATTCGTCGCACACAAGCCCGCAACGCACATCGCGGTTGCGAAGCACCTCCAACGCGTCATACACACGCATACTCTCCGGGAAAAACACCCCCCGACGCATAACCGACGACAGGCTGAAGCCAGGCTGCCCCAACACCGGAATCAGGTCTTTCAGATCAACCACACCCAACGCCTCCTCATGATTTGATTCCAACACCGGATATGAGCTGTGATATTCTTCCGAAATGACTTTATAGACCGCCTCCGGCCCCATTGCCACATCCAGCACCGCAAGCTCCATCTTTGCCGTCATTATGGAGCTTACGCGCTGGTCGCCCATCACAAGCGCACGCTCCATAATGTCCTGCTCCACCACCTGCACCTCCCCGGCGCTTGTCCCCTCCTGGATAAGCGATTTGATTTCCTCCTCGGTCACCTTGTTGCCGTCGTTGCGCAAATGAAGCATTCTCACAATAAGGTTGGTCGATTTCGACAGCAGCCACACCGCCGGCAGAGTGATCTTAGACAACAACGTCATCGGCCGAGCCACCATCTTAGCCACCGAATCTGCGGCACTGAGGCCGAGCCGTTTCGGCACAAGCTCTCCGACAACAATCGAAAGATATGTGACCACGATTAATATCGAAATCTTCGCCACAGCCAATGCCGGCCCTTTGGCCAGGCCGGCAGCCATAAGAACCTCCGCGAATCCATCTGCCAGAGCCGCCCCTGAAAACATACCCGTAAGAATGCCTATAAGCGTTATGCCTATCTGCACAGTCGACAGAAACCTGTCGGGATCCTCGGCCAGCTCCAAAGCCTTACGCGCAGCGCCGCTCCCCCTCTTGGCATCTGACGACAGACGCGACTTCCTGGCCGATATCAGAGCCACCTCCGACATCGAAAACACCCCATTCAACAAAATCAATAGCAAAATAACCACTATGTCACTCATACCGCTCTCATCTCATAAATAAACAGAAACACTCCCCCTTATTTATATAACGCGCTGAAGACCTATATTGTTCTCTAAAAATGTGGTTTATCAGGCCTTTCACACCTAAGAGATTGCCTGATTTAAGTAAGCCGCCGATAATATAAAGTCATGGTATTCATCTTACGTAATAATTTTGAAGACTTACTTACCTGCCATAGCTTATATATCCGACAAAAAAAGTTATATTTGCATAACCCTTTGATTCATTCTGCAATGATTACAACCGGACTATTCAACACATTTCTTGCCATAATGGCGGCAACAGCCGTGGTCGTCTTTATAGCCTTGCATTTCATAACCGCCGGATACGGCATGATGTACGACCGCCGATGGGGCCCCACGGTCAGCAACCGGCTGGGGTGGGTGCTCATGGAAGCCCCTGTTTTCGTGGCCATGGGGCTGCTGTGGTGGTTCTCGTCAAGACGGTGGGAAGCCGCACCGCTGGTGATGTTCCTCATCTTCGAGATGCACTATTTCCAGCGGTCGTTCATCTTCCCGATGCTCATCCGCACCAAAGGCCGGATGCCGCTGAGCATAATACTGATGGGGGTAACTTTCAACGTGCTCAACGCTCTGATGCAAGGCGGATGGATATTATATGTCTCCCCCACTGAGCGCTATCCCGATTCGTGGCTATGGTCGCCGCAGTTCATTGCAGGCACAGCAGTCTTCCTTACCGGAATGGCAATAAATATCCACAGCGACTCGGTGATCCGCAACCTTCGGCGACCCGGCGACACCCGCCACTATATTCCCCGCCGGGGCATGTTCCGTTTCGTCTCATCGGCCAACTACTTCGGTGAGTTCGTTCAATGGATCGGCTTCGCCATACTCACATGGTCATGGGCAGGAGCCGTATTCGCCCTCTGGACCTTCGCCAACCTCGCTCCACGTGCCGTGAAAATCCACGACCGCTACGCCCGTGAGTTCGGCAACGACTTCACCCGCCTACGCCTACGCCGCCTCATCCCTTTCATCTACTGATCCGACTTACCAATAACCAAACATCCCAAAATGGCTTCCAACCTCTTCACTCCGGCCCAGATAGGCCCGGTGACACTGCGCAACCGCACAATCCGCTCAGCAGCCTTCGAAGGCATGTGTCCGGGCAACGCCCCCTCAAAGGAACTCAAAGACTACCATCTCTCTGTGGCACGAGGAGGAGTAGGCATGACAACTCTCGCCTACGCCTCAGTAACCCGCAACGGCCTTTCATTCCCGCGCCAGCTATGGATGCGGCCACAGATAATACCCGCTCTGCGCAACATCACCGACGCCATCCACGACACCGGAGCCAAAGCGTCGATCCAACTCGGCCACTGCGGCAACATGTCGCACAAATCCACCGCCGGAGAAACCCCCATATCGGCCTCAGGGCGGTTTAACATCTACTCCCCCACCCCTGTGCGACGAATGACCGAAAGCGAGATCGTGGCCATGAGCCGCTCATTCGGCGACGCAGTGCGCATGGCGCGCGACGCCGGTATGGACTGCGTTGAAATCCATGCCGGCCATGGCTACCTCATCAGCCAGTTCCTGTCGCCCTACACCAACCACCGCCGCGACAAATGGGGAGGCCCGCTCGACAACCGTATGCGGTTCATGCGCCTGTGTATGGAAGAGGTCATGAAAGCCGCCGGATCCGACCTCGGGGTGATTGTAAAAACCAACATGCGCGACGGATTCCGGGGCGGGAACGACCTCGAACAAGGGCTGATAATCGCCCGCGAACTCCAGCAGCTCGGCGCACACGCCCTGGTGCTCAGCGGCGGATTCGTCAGCAAAGCGCCGATGTATGTGATGCGCGGAGCGATGCCCATCAACACTCTGACACACTACATGGACTGCTGGTGGCTCAAATACGGAGTGAAGATGTTCGGACGGATGATGATACCCACCGTACCCTACAAAGAATGCTATTTCCTCGACGACGCACGCATCTTCCGCCGCGAACTCGACATGCCGCTGATTTATGTGGGAGGCTGCTCCACACGAGCCTCAATCGACAAAGTGCTCTCCGAAGGATTTGAATTCGTGCAGATGGCACGCGCCCTGCTAACAATGCCCGACTTCGTTGAGCGTATGCGCCTGGGCGAAACCACCCGCTCGGGATGCGACCACGTGAACTACTGCATCGGCCGCATGTATTCACGCGAAATGGCGTGCCACAAATGCATCAGCGACCTCCCGACTGCCCTGCGCCGCGAAGTCGAGCGCCTCAAAGCCCGCAACGCATCCGCCCGATGAACCCGCTAAGAAAACTGTCAGGCCGATGGGCAATCGTCACCGGAGCCTCCTCAGGCATCGGACTTGAGTTCGCGCGCCAGCTTGCAGCCGCAGGCTGCAATATCCTGGCCGTAAGCAACCAGCCCGACAAGCTAAATGCAATAACAGCGGAACTCGCCGCAACCCACGGCATTCAGGCCATACCCCTCCCTGTCGACCTTACCGCCCCCGGTGCTGTGGCCGATGTCATGCAAGCGCTGGCAGCGCATGGCATAACACCGGCACTGCTGGTCAACAACGCCGGAATCTTCGACTTCAAAGCCGTCGAGAACCTGTCGCCGCAACGCATCGACCTCTATATCGACCTCCACATGCGCGCCGTAACCCATCTGAGCCGCAACGTGGCCATGCTCATGACCTCGTCGCGACAAAAAGGATGGATTCTCAACATGTCGTCAATGTCATGCTGGATGCCCATGCCCGGCATCGCCATGTATTCCGCCACAAAAGCCTATATCCGCGCCTTCTCGCGCGCCCTGCGCGTGGAAATGAAGCCTCGCGGCATATCTGTCACCGTGGCATGTCCCGGGGGGATAGCCACCGGCCTCTTCGGCCTTCCTCCACGCCTGCAGCGCCTCGGCGTGGCCGTCGGCGCCCTGGCCACACCGCAGAAATTCGTAAGGCACGCACTCAACCGCACCCTGCGCGGCAAACCGCAATATATCAACGGCACGCTCAACCGCCTGGCCATAGCCTTCGTAGCCTCCCTACCGGAATGGGCACGCTTACAGATAAAAACTCGGCTGCTCGACCGCTTAGACAACCCATCACCGAACACCGCAAAAAGTTAGTCAACAGAATTGGATACATACATCGTAACCGGCGCCACAGGCGGCATAGGCCGCGCAATAGCAGAGGCACTGATAGCCCGCAAAGCGCCACGCATAATCCTCGCCTGCCGCAATCTCGACCGGGCAGGAAGCATCATAACGCAGCTAAACTCCGGGGGCGCCACACAACTCGAAGCCTTGCCGCTCGACCTCATGGACAACGCCTCTGTTGAGCGCTTCGCCCATATCATAAACTCACAATCGCGGCAGCACCCGGTCAAAGCCCTCTTTAACAACGCAGGCATCATGCCCGGCAAAGTCACCATCTCGCCCCAGGGGCACGAATCGGCCACACAGACCAACTACATCTCCACCCGCCGGCTGACCGAGCTGCTTCTCCCCGCCCTGGCCGACGGGGCGGCCATAATCTTCACCACCTCCATGACCCGGCGCATAGCCCGCTTCCGCCGCGACTGGGACCAACTCGCCATCAAACGCCACAGCCGCTTCGTAACCTACGGACGGTCAAAAAAAATGATCACCGCCTATGCCCTCGACCTCTCCCGCCGTCTCTCACCGCGCGGCATCCGCGTCAACTGCACCGACCCGGGCATAGTCGATTCAGCCATCATCACCCTCGGCCATCCGGTCATCGACCGCCTCAGCAACCTCCTCTTCCGCCCCCTCATCTACACCCCCGCCCAAGGAGCAGCCCCCGCCATCGCCGCCCTCACATCGCCCCACACCGCCCGCATCTTCACCCTCCGCCGCTCCCGCCCCATCCCCGCCACCTACCGCCTCCCCGACTGACTCCCCAACCGATTCCCCGGCTGACTGCCCCCCAATCCCGCCAACTCTACCAACAAAATCCCGCCAACTCTCCCAACGCTCAAAATAACACTCTAATTTTGTGGCAGATAGCACAAAACCTAACAAAAAACGAATACTGACCCGCAACCACAATACAACGCCACCGCTTTTCGTTAATAAGATGATATGGATAGCTCTTGCAAGGTGAAAGTGTCGGTTTTGGTGCCGGTCTACAACGTGGAGAGGTTTCTCCCACGCTGTCTCGATTCGCTAATCGCGCAGACACTGCGCGACATTGAAATAGTATGCGTCAACGACGCCTCCCCCGACCGCTCCGCCGCCATACTCGCCGACTATGCCGCCCGCGACCCCCGCATCCGAATAATCACCAAGACCGCAAACGAGGGGCTCATGATGGCGCGCAAAACGGGATATACCAACGCCCGTGGAGAATACCTCTGCTTTTGCGACAGCGACGACTACATGCCGGCCGATGCCCTCGAAAGCCTTTACAGCGAAGCGCTCTCATCAGGAGCAGACATCACTGTTGGAGAGATGTATCTTGAGAATAACGACCACCGACATGTGCTGCGGCCAAGACATCATGTGGCATCACCAGGCTCTGAACCATATCTGCGCGCGATTCTCAATTGGACTACATGCTCACTCTGCGGATCATTGTTCAAACGCTCCCTGTTCGCAGGTAAAAGCTATCACACAATGGCCAACCAGTCTTTTTCAGAAGACCGTATGCTGCTCACCCAGATATTGACGGCCAAAGAGGTCTCTGTAGCCACCATTTGCAAACCCACCTACTTCTATTGCCTGAACAATTCTTCAATAACGCGGAAGAAGCTGACAGACAATGCACTCAAAGAACAATTAAAAGCTCTGTTCTGGTGCTATGAATATGTCGAGGCCCATGCACCGGGACTGCAGCGCGATAACCGCAATTTCATAATCCGCTATCTCAGCCTGTATATCGAGAGGGGCGCTTCACGGCAAATAATCAAGCAATTCAATCCCATGGTTCCTAAACTGCTTGAATTTAATGCCATAACACAAACATGTTCCTTGCGTTTCGCTCTGCACACCAGAATGTGTCTGCATTCAAGGATATATCGTGCATGTTGCTCACATGCCCGCAATATAATCCGACGCATACAAGGGAAAGACTAAACTCCTGAAACATAACCTCCGACAAGACCATATGACGACCCGCACATCAGCCTACTCCAAAGCCATCAGAATGCTTACGGTTGCCAATATGTACCCGTCTGCCAAAGACCCCGTATATGGCACATTCGTGCGCAATTTCGTTGAAGAGATAGACCGGCTCAACACCGGAGGCACCAATGATCTTGTGGTTATAAAAGGGCGCCGTTTCAACGCCTTGTCGAAGCTTGCAGCCTACATCAGTTTCTATAGCAGGCTCACTTTTCGACTGCTGTTCGGAAAATACGACCTCATCTATATCCACACAATCACATTTCCGATTCCTCCAGTCCGCATCATTGGTCTGTTCCGTAAACTGCCTTTAGTGTTCAACGTTCATGGCGATGATGTCCTTCCCTCCGGCAAGCTGAAAAAGCTACTGAAAAGAATCTCCATACCCGAAGTTCGGAAAGCCAAGATGGTAGTCAGCCCGTCAGACTATTTCAAAGGTGTGCTTTTAGATGAGATTCCGGGACTGGATCCTGCAAAAATCTTCGTTTCCCCGTCAGGAGGAATTGACGCCAAATTTTTTAGAGATCAATCCTCAATTGCAGCCTCAGACCATCAGATTCCCCTCATCGGATATGTGTCGCGCATCGATAACGGTAAAGGATGGGACACTTTCCTTAAAGCCCTGTCGGAATTGAAATCAAAAGGTCTAAAAATCAAAGCGGTAATCGCCGGTCGCGGTGCACAGACCCCAATAATGCTTCAAATGATTTCCGACCTGCAACTCACCGATTGCGTGGATTATCTCGGCCCGGTTGCACAGGAGGAACTGCCCAAGCTATACGCCTCCTTTGATATATTCATTTTCCCCTCCATTCGTCTGAACGAAAGCCTTGGCCTTGTAGGACTTGAAGCCATGGCAGCGGGCATCCCTGTCATAGCCAGCAACATGGCAGGCCCTGCCGGATATGTAAGACACAACGTAAACGGCTATCTTTTTCAACCCGGCAACCACACTGAATTGGCCAAAGCCATATCGTTATTTCTCAATGCCACTCCCGAAGTACAAAAGGCAATGAGAACAGCGGCAGCAGAAACCGCAAAAAAATATGATTCAAAAAAAGTTGTCGAGGAGATGTATGATAAGTTATTAAGCATTACGTAACTTATAAACCCAGATTAAACTCAACTCAGAAATCTCGACACATCCGCCATAACTTTGTGCAGGTCGAATTGAGCCACCGAGGTCTGAGCCTCCTGTTTCAATTTCTCAAGGCGGTCGCGATGCATCATCAATAACTCAAGCGTATCGGCTATCTCCTCTGCACTGAATGACGTAACAATCCCGCCACCTCGTGCCAGCATCTCAGTCACACCTGACACAGGTGTTGTTACCACAGGAACCGAAAGAGCAAGAGATTCTGCAACTACCATACCAAAACCCTCGACATCAGAGGTCATGCAAAACACATCTCCCGTTTTCATAACCGGATAGGGATTCCCAACATACCCCATGAACTCCACATGGCCAGCGACATCCAAAGCTGCCGCAGTCTGTTTCAGTTTTGCCTCCAACGGGCCATTTCCTAAAATCAAGATGCGGAAATCCAATCCACGGGATTTCAAAATCCGCGCCACCTCCAACAATCGCCCCTGATTCTTCTGATAAACACATCGCCCCACATTTACAATCGTAAAACGACTGTCGTTATTTTCAACAGGAACTTCAGCGTTACAACGGATTTTCTCAACGTCAACCGGGTTATATATCACTGTGGTTTGTGCATCAGTCTTATAGACAGATTTGAATGCATCACAAGCCGACTTTGACACAAAAGCTATTCTATCCAACTTCTGATAAAACCTGCGTTCTTCATCCTCTTTAAACCAAAAGTCATACCATCTGCCATTTTTGACATCCGTATGTACCCACGACAGATTTACAGGTGATACATGCATAAACTGCTGGTGCAATTTCGCTGCAGGGCCTTCCATAAACGAAACCGTGACATCAAACTCGCGCCCCCCCAATAATTTCGATGCCCTATGGCGACGTATGCGATTCCTTATCCTATAAAAATGATTAACTAACCGCTCTTTAAATGTTGATGACGACTCGCTCAATCCCAGTACCTCTATATGCGAAGGTAACGATTTCAGAAACACCCCCTCCTTATACAGCAGCAACAATGTGACATCAAACCTTTCTGCATCGAGATTGCTTAACAAGGTGGCCAACACACGTTCAGCCCCTCCGGCATTCATTGAATCATGAATAATCAGAATCTTACGCTTCATAGGCCTTGTTATTAAAATATTTTCCTACGACCCGCTTTACACCCTGCCGCTCATAACGGCTAAGCGCCAGAAAATAAACTGCGACAGGACACACGGCAACCCACACTACCGAACTGATAACAAAAAGCCTCATAGGATCAACAACATGCCTGACGACCGGCCACAATGCCACACAGCACACGAATGTAACAACCACAATTGGGAAAAGCACTTTCTTGCCATAGTATGACACCTGCATACCGCAATAATGGCTTGTGAACCCTATCCTGATCCAAAGCGATACAAAATTAATCCCAATCAGCACTACCAACAGCCAGTATGGGGGTAAACCATGCCTGAAGGCAACATATATCAACGGAAGGCACAATATCCATAACACGCTTATAACTGACTGATAACCGGCAATCCGACCCGATGCCTGCATACTTACCCATAGCGGTCCGATTAACGAATCCAACAGACAGAAAACCACCATCAATCTGACAAATATAACCGCATCGGGAGGCAACTCCGTCAGCCATAAATTCAACACAAATTCTGTATTAACCAATATCGGCATCCCTAAAAACAGAACTGCAAAATACGATATGCGTGATATAATGGTAATCAGCCGCTTGAATGAAATGGAATCGCCCGAAGCATAACTCTTAACTATCTGCGGATTAGCAGCAATCTGCACACTGCGGGTAAACGATGCCACCGCCGTCTTTACCTGATTTGAAATCCCCATGGTGGCATTGAATCCGACCCCATAGAAGATATTGAGAATCATTGACGAACCTTGCTGATATGCTATATCAGAAATCGAAGTCAGCACATTCCACCCGGCAAACTTTCCGATTTCCTTAACCTTGGCAACGTTAGCCCGCAACGAAAACCGTATGCCGGGAAAATAACGGCGGCAATACACGATATAACTCGCATTTATCAAAAACGACACCACAATCAGCAGACCCATATACACAATCAGCTTATCCCCGCATATCAACGACAAGGCTATCACTGCCAACAGCTTCAACAATGATTCAACAATTGAATTATAGGCATAAAACGACATTCGCTCATGGGCAATAATAAGCGAATTATAAGGCACCCTGCACATTTCAACCACGACTATCAGCATTGACATATGCAATACCATCCGTGCATCAGCCATCCTGCCGGCAGGTATATCGAGTTCTGACCCCAGAAACCACATACCTCCCGTTTCTGCCAATCCGACAAACAAAATCGCTATTAAAACCACGCATACCCAACACGCTGCAAATATCTGCTGCATTCCTCGGCCGCCGGTAAGCCCGAGTTCAAAATTCATATAACGCTGGATGGCCGCTGTCAATGCACTGGTGAAAAATGACATTATAACCGTCAGGCCTGCTACAACAATAAATATGCCATAGTCGGTAATACCAAGCTGTGCCAACACCACGCGACTCGTATAAAGACTAATTGCCATCGTTATGACCATTCTCACAGCCATAAAAACCGTATTCTTGACTATCAGCTTGTCATTTGTCATAATCAAAGAACAGCCACCCTAATAACTTCTGAATCGGAGCTTTCTTTCTGCACAATATCTTTAGACCTATACTGCAGCACCAATGGTAACAGAAAGAGCATCACACAGAAATTAAAAAACCTAAGCGAATCGTTATACAGTAATATGATAAGCAGGCACAATGCAATCAAAAGCAGATTCCTTACAGCAAACGCATTCTTAACTTTTTTAGCAAACAAATCATAACAGATGACTCCAAAATACCAGATTAGACCCGCAAAGCCCAACTGCACCAATACAAAAAAAGACCATGGCCTCGAACCGCTGAGCAGCCATTCGTTATAGCTATAAAACCGTGTTTCAGAAACAATGCTACCACCCTTGAATTGTCCCACTCCTGCGCCCAGCCAAAGCCCACCTTTGCGCTCCCTCAGTTCCGGCATTACCAATGCCAGTTTGGCCATACGGGGAATATCGACAGACCACCATTCTCGGGGATCTACTTCAATATCGCCATCCTGAACCATTATGGCCACATCCACCATATAATCCAGATCAATACCATAAAGATAATCTTCAAAAAACTCAGCCGATAACACTTCGTCGGCCTCCTGGCGGGTCAGATTCAGATACAACGAACCCAGACCGATAAACACAAGCACCGACAATGGCAGTATGTAGGTCATCCTCAACAGGAGCTTGCGGTCATATTTCAGAAGCAGCACGAAATAGGCCGCCAACAGGATGAAACTGACTTTGGTCTCGTTCAGGAATGAGGGATAGAGCAGAAAGATGTATTTCCAGTTCCTTCGCAGGCTGCCGAAATAGTCCGACGAATCCCAATTGCGGGTAATAAGGAAGAACGACACCAGATATATCATCATCGACACCATTCCCGAAGCGCCTTCACCCATGGTGCCGCCGCCGTGGTCGTTGGCCCCGTAGCGGATAAACTGCTCGGTGACACAAAACGCCTGGAGCCACAGCCATATGTTGAGCTGCTTTATTATCGAGGCTTTGAACTCGTCGGAGCGCTCATGAGTGAAAAACCACCGCAGGATAGGCACGGCGAATATCAGCCCGAAAAAGTCGCGGCTGCCATTGAGCATCGTCATCCACGATTCGCGGTTGACAATAACCGTCGAAATGATTGCCAGCAGATAGAACGAACCGAACACCACCCAGTCGCCACGTTTGCGTAGTGTCAGCAACCCCAATATCAAAGTGGCCACATCGCACAGCAGAAACAGGGCATTCCTCGCAGGCTCTATAAAAGGCAGCAATTCTTCTGCAACGAAACCGAAGCAGGTCTCGATCCAGAAGATTGCCAAAAACAGTCTGTAATAGAGCTTATACCGTTCAACCATGTCCGTTTCCGCGATAGATAACCGTGAGTGCGAGCCGGGAAATTACGCACTTGTTATTTTTTCTTACCTTTGCTTCCCTCTACGTGGCCGTAACCATGGCCGTAGCCGTAACCGTAACCTTTATGGGAATGCGTGCCGTTGACAACGATAGACATCTTCTTGAGACGCGCGTCGCGGTAAAGCGAATTGAAGAAGCCCACCTCTTTCATCGTTGAATAGTTGGCGCGGGTCACATAGACCGTGGCATCGCAGACGCGGTTGAGGGAGAACGTGTCGCTGACCATGCCCACCGGCGCCGAGTCAATGACAATGAAGTCATACATTCTGCGCAGCTCGGCAAAAGTGGCGTCGACCTTATCGCTGTTGAGCAGCTCCGAGGGGTTGGGCGGCACCGGGCCGGAAGTAATAACATCCATACCCTCCGCCACTGCGTTCTGACGGATAATGTCTTTCAGCTGATAACGGTCACCGGCGATATATTCAGTGAATCCGGGAGCCGGTGGCAGCTCAAGATACTCCTGCAGTTTGGGATTGCGGATATCAAGCCCCACAAGCAGCACCCGCTTGTTGAGCAGAGCCAGCGAAGAAGCAAGGTTTATTGATATAAAAGATTTGCCTTCACCCGATATGGTTGATGTGAGCAAGATGACCTTGTCATCATTGCCGCTGAGGATAAACTGCAGGTTAGTGCGCATAAGCCTGAACAGCTCTGCAGCCGAAGTCGAGCCACCCTCCTTCACAACCAGCGCACGGCCGGAATGATCGGTACACATTTCGCCGAGCACAGGAACCGACGTAAGGCGCTCCAGCTCTTCACGGGTCTCGAACTTGTTGCGCATCAGCTTCTTGACATAGAGATACAACACACCCAAAGCGATACCGGCCACAAACGCTATCATCAGCATCATCATACGCCCCATGCCCAAAGGTTCATTCAAGGCATAGGCCTCATCGATAATCTGCCCCTTGAACTTGGAGTTTGCAAGCATCATCGAAGTTTCCTCACGCTGCTGCAGCAGGAAGATATAAAGCTGCTCCTTGATGGTCTGCTGACGGAGGATATCACGGAACTGACGCTCCTGGGCCGGGATATTACCCAGACGCGATTCTGTCTGGCCCATCTGCGCCTTCAGGTCGCGCAGCTTTATGCTCGTCGATTCATAATTGCGGTCGATAGTCTGGAGGATATTCTTGCGCAACGCGTCAATCTGCCCGTTGATGGTCTTCAGGGCGGCGTTTCCGCCATGGGCATCCTGCAACAGGGTTATACGTTTAAGCAGCATTTCGTTATATGCATCCAGCGCCCCGCCCTGCTTGCCTCCGTTGTTGCCCTCGGCCAAAGTCGACGGCACAAGCTCATAACGGTTTTCAGGATCCGACATGAACTCCTTAATCATCTTTATGATTTCAAGCCGGGTCTCCGTTTCAATCAGCTCCTTCTCGAATTCACCCTTCTTGGTAATCTGGTAGGTTGCCTCAGCCTCAACATCGACAATGCCGTTTGATTTCTTGAAACTCTCGATATTCGACTCTGAGCTGACCAGGTCGTCGCCCAAAAGAGCCAGACGCGAATCCACGAAGGCGAGCGTCTTGCGGTTGCGGGCGTTCTTTTCCTCCAGCCCCCTTATGTTATACTGCTCTATGATGGTGTTGAGCACATCCTTGGCATACTCAATGTCGCTGCTCTCCATCTCCAGCTCAATCACATTCGACTTGCGGCTGGCTATGTCAATGTCTACATTGCGTCCGATCTGTTCGGCGGCATCGTCATAGCCCATATATGAGATATAAGCCTTCGTTTTCTCCCCTTGCTCAAGATAAGGGGTCTTGTCGAGGGTAAACACCCCGTAAGGAGTCTTCATCACAACCGGGAACCTGCCGTTCTCAACCTCAGCTATCGTTTGCTTCCGGGCTTTGGCCGTGACATCGACATTGCCATCGTCGGCAACTTTAATCTTGAAGACCACACCGGTGCGCAACGTATCGGGAAGAGCCGCCGCGCATTTCACAACCACCGGATTATCATTATAGCAGAACTTCGATTGCATGAAGCCTGTCTTTACAACACAACGCTGGTTGAGGCCAAGCTCCTTGACGACATTTTTCAGCACCGTGTGCGAAGAAACCGCATACACCTCGTCGTCAACATTGGCACTTGATCCGAACAACGACCCCAGCCCGGCCATCGACGCTGCCGGCGACGTGTCATCCTCCTGAGAGATAATCAGGTTGGCCTTGACCAGATACTCCGAGCTATGTGTGCGGCTATAAAAAAACGCCAGGCCTACACACACAACCACGCTGATAAGAAAGACATACCATTTTTTGAAGGCCTCCCTTATCATTCCGGCGAAATCGATAGTCTCGTTATTGTCTTGAGTACGGCTCATATGTTACTTTTGCGAATAAGCGTGTGATAAATAAATAGTCTGTAAAAACATCTTCCAAAGAGCTGCCGACATTTGAAAGCGACAGTGCAATCACTTGATTGCAAGCGCTATAACAAGTGATGCGATAACAGAGCAAGCACTAACAATCGTCGAGACAATCTGCATACGGTATGAATTGTTGGTGTCGTAGCGGGCATTTGACTCACGGGCTTTCGTGGGTGCCACCATCACAACATCGTTCTGCTGAAGATAGAAATAAGGCGACGACACCACGTCGCTTTTAGTCAGATCCAGTGTGTGGTATTCAGCCTTCCCGTCTTTCTCCCTTATGACAAGCACATTCGTGCGGTCGCCATATTCGGTCATATGTTCTGCCGATGCCAAAGCATCAAGAATCGAAAAACGCTCTGTGCTGACCTTGATTTTTGCAGGCTTACGAACCTCACCCACAACATCCACAGTGAAATTCACCAGTTCCACCCTCACCAGCGGATCTTTGACCTCGCGGCTGATTCTCTCCGTCAGAGATTCAGCCAGCTGCATAGTAGTCAACCCTTCAACGTGAATAACACCCAGTTCCGGGAAATTGATGTCGCCGTTCTGGTTAACTATATATGTCTGCTGTTTGGGAGTCTGGGAAAGCAGCATGGCATCGCGGGTGCCCGGATTGCTCAAAGGCAGATTGTAAGGGGCGGTTGCCGACGGCTCTGTCGATGATACACTGATAAACAGCTCGTCTTGCGGACGCAGTTTTATCTCATAATCAGGCAGAGGTATCGACCCGTCGGCCAATCCCTGAAGGTCTTTAAACACCGTCAATGTCGGCTTTCGCATGCTGCATGATGATGATGTGACCAACAATGCCAATACACACAAGAACAGGGCTATCTTCTTCATTAATACATTAAATCTACATATGCGTTCAAAACGCCAACACACGCAAAAAGCTCCGTGACAATGTGGTGTCCGGCAAATTGCATAAATCGGCTTCAGAATATCAACGTCGCAACCCCGTGTTTTATTATACCCGCCTCCACTATATGCGCCACTTTTTCCCCCAGCCACAGCAACGGTCGCTCACCGAACACCCCGACCGTGAGCCATGTCAACCGGTTCCGGAAACAGGCTGACCACCTTTGCAACCCGCGCGCCACACCCGACAAAAAGACACCGATATCCATATCCCCACAGACATTATGATTGCATACTCGAAATTTTACATTATCTTTGCAACCACACAAGCCATTTTCCAACTCAAAAAAAGCACAAAACATCAATTTGAGATTCTCAAAATCAATATTTAACATTTATACTTATGAAACCAGTCTACATCTTCACATGCGCCTTGGCGCTCCTCTCCCTCACCGCCCATGCATCACCCGCAGACGCACACCCCGAGCCATTAACCCTCTCACCCCGCCATTCGGTCGCCAGAATCACCCCCGCCGGTGACACGGGAATCATCACCGCCCAGCCCGAAGGCACACTCATCGACCCTCTATATTGCTCATCTGAGAAAACATATCTCATATACTCCCAAGCGGTCGCCTCCACATCCGACAACAACGGCTACGCCGGGAAAATGGTGCGCACAGACAAAGCCGTTTACATAAACAACCTGGTCAGTGAATTCGATAGGAATGTAAACTATTGGGTAAAAGGCGACATTGAAAGCGACGGCACCGTCACATTCAAATTTCCCCAGCACGTCCACCACAGCGACGCAACCTTATCAACAGCCGCAACCGACATCTACATAGCCCGGCTCACCCCATCCCTGTCAGACAACACCGTAAAACTCGCCATCAATGAGGCCGACTGCGACCTCCGAATGAAATGGGACGGCGACAGGCTCGTGCAGATAATGCCCGAAAACACCGACAGCAAACTCAAATCCTACTCAGGCATCGTCGGCATGGCCAACGCCAAAGGCGAGTTTATCGGCTACGGCGAACAGGGCATCGCATACAAGATTATCGACGACAAGATTCTGACACCCCCGGCCGCGCTCAAGTCGAGCCAATACATGCTCACATACAAAAAAGGCGACAACACCCCCAAATCAACCGTGATAACAATCGGCACCGAGGGCGACAACGTCTGGTTCCAGGGGCTCAACACCTTCATCCCGGAGGCCTGGGTCAAAGGCACAATCAACGATGGCAGAATCACCATACCGACAACCTTCACAGGAGTGACACTGAACTACCTGACATATATCACCGGCCTGACCGACGACCTCAAAGCCTTCACCACAGGACTGTCAATACTTAAGACCGAAGAAGGATATGCCGCCGAAAACGTGATTTTCACAAGCATAGGCAATGAAATAATACAGCTTCACGACAACAGGATAATGTTCGACGCAGTGATGACACCTTACAACGAAGGCCCCAAGACCCCGGCCACACCCGTAATCGACGACGGAGACGAAGGCTCAGAACCCTGGACTGAAGAGGAAGGGATGGGTGCACTATGCTTCATGTTAGACCCCGTTGACACCGACGGCAACCCGCTCGACCAGTCAAAACTCTATTACAACATCTTCAGAAACGGCGAGCCCTACACACTCACAGCCGGAGACTACGGCCTCGAAAACGACATCACCGACATTCCCTACACATTTAACGGCGACTACATCTACAACATCGACGGCTATATCATGTTCTTCTTCCTCCACGACATGGACACCATCGGAGTTCGCGCCCTATATAAGAATGGAGACAAAACAACCTGCTCCGAAATCGCAACCCACACCTTCAAACAAAACAGCCTGACAGCACCCACCGACGAAAACAAAATCGTCGCGGTAGAATACTTCAACCTCAACGGGCAGAAAGTGGCCGCCCACGCCAAAGGGCTCTGCATCAAACTGACACGCTATGCCGACGGTTCCTCAACCGCCTCCAAATCAGTATGTCCGTAAAAGCCTGGCCCAAGCCGCCCAACAGGCTGGAAACGCGGGTCTGTGTGAATGCCTACGGCCGTGGGATTCACACAGACCCGCGCCATTCATCACCCCTGACAGACCACACAGCACCAACCCCTTCTACACCGTTAAAACAATTACAGAATTTTTTCCATATTTTGGAAAGGGGATGATAAAGTTTTTTCAGAAAAATTACTAACTTTGCAGTGCTCAAAATGCCCCATAGGTTTGTTATAGAGGCATAGTCTGCAAAAATGTCTGATTTTCAGCCAGTTTTTAACAGCAACTAACAATTAAACACCAATAATTTATATTTATTCATTTCCACTATGACTAAAATTGGTATTAACGGTTTCGGCCGTATCGGTCGTTTCGTTTTCCGCGCATCAACCAAGCGCGACGACATCGAAGTTGTTGCCATCAACGACCTTCTCCCCGTTGACTACATGGCATACATGCTCAAGTATGACACAATGCACGGCCGCTTCGACGGCACCGTTGAATGCGACGTTGAAAAAAACCTTCTGATCGTTAACGGCAAAACCATCCGGGTAACAGCATGCAAGAACCCCGCTGAAATCGCATGGGGCGAAGTAGGTGCTGAATACGTTGTTGAGTCAACCGGCCTTTTCCTCACAAAAGAAAAAGCACAGGCACACATCGAAGCCGGTGCCAAATATGTGGTTATGTCGGCTCCTTCTAAAGACGACACCCCAATGTTCGTTTGCGGTGTAAACGAAAAAACCTACGTTAAAGGCACACAATTCGTTTCTAACGCTTCTTGCACCACCAACTGCCTTGCACCTATCACCAAAGTGCTCAACGACAAGTTCGGCGTTGTAGAAGGCCTCATGACAACCGTTCACTCAACCACAGCCACACAGAAAACCGTCGATGGTCCTTCGATGAAAGACTGGCGCGGCGGCCGTGCCGCTTCAGGCAACATCATCCCCTCTTCAACAGGTGCTGCCAAAGCTGTAGGTAAAGTAATCCCCGAACTCAACGGCAAGCTCACCGGCATGTCGATGCGTGTTCCCACCCTTGATGTTTCTGTTGTTGACCTCACTGTCAACCTGGCCAAACCCGCAACTTACGAAGAAATCTGCGCTGCCATGAAAGAAGCATCTGAAGGCGAACTCAAAGGCATCCTCGGCTACACCGAAGATGCAGTGGTTTCTTCCGACTTCCTCGGCGATCCCCGCACATCGATTTTCGACGCCAAAGCCGGCATCCAGCTCACTCCGACTTTCGTGAAAGTTGTTTCTTGGTACGACAACGAAATCGGCTACTCTAACAAAGTGCTCGATCTCATCGCCCACATGAAACAGGTTAACGGCTAATCAGCCACAACCATATAAAAACATTAGAAGCTCCGCAATGCGGAGCTTCTAATGTTTTTATATGCCCCCCTTCATATCCCCGCGCCACTATCGCCAACACGGAAAATCGAGAAATTGACAGAACCGTAGACACGGTGGTCAACAAAATGGGGCAACCCCGAAAAATCGAACTTCTTTGAATGCTCAATGACAAACAACGACCCCTCACGCAACAGAGCCGAATCAAGCACCATCTGCGGAATCTCTCCGAACTGGGGCAAATCATACGGAGGATCCGCAAAAACAATGTCATAAGGCTGTTTCTGGGTGGCTATAAACCTGAACACGTCGCCTCGCACAAGCAAATGTGAATCTCCGGCCTTCAGCTCAGAAGCCACTTTTCTTATGAAATTAGCCTGTGTAGCAGCCTTCTCTACAGAAGTGACACGGCTACACCCACGCGACAATAATTCAAACGACACCGCCCCGGTGCCGGCAAACAAATCAAGTGCGGTTGGCTCATCACCCTCGAAATCAACCATGTTTTCAAGCACATTAAACAGGTTCTCGCGGGCAAAATCAGTTGTTGGACGGGCTGTTATGTTAGTCGGCACATCGAAACGCCTGCGTCCGTATTTTCCTCTTATAATTCTCATCTTTTTATCATTCGCATCTTTGATGCAATATTTATCCCCCCTATCCCATGACAGTCAGAACCATCTCAAACGGTGCCGCCAACGCCTCTCGTCCGGCCCGCAACATAGCCTCAGGAAAAATCGCAGGCATAACATAGCGCACATACCTCCTCAGCACAGGAGTCACCTGCGCTCTTGCCAGCCGGTCACCCCCTATTATAATCTCATCAATGTCGGCCAGGCCCAAAGATTTCCGCGCGGCAAGAATATAATATACCGCATCCATAGGCTCTCTGAAACTGAATGAGTTGACCATCAACGGCGCACGATCGCCCAATGTGATTATATCAAGCCTTTTCCCACAGATGTTGGCCAGCGTCTTCCCATAACAACGCTGGCCGTATTTTCCACGGAAATAGCGGCATAGAGGCACCACCGGATGCTCCAGCCTCACCCCCGGAAACGTGCGGCGTAGAAAAGCGGCCACTGCAGCCGGAATCTCAAACGCCACCGACAACTCCATACAACCGATATGCGAAAACATTATTTCGCCCTCCCCATCAGGCATTCCGGCTGGGAAAAGCCTGCGGAACGCCGATACCGCTCCGTCAGAACCGGACTCGATAATATCGGGAAGCACCATAAACCTGCGTGAGCCGCAAAACACTGTAGTACGGCTGAAATCGCCCAACAGCAACGGATTGTCATATACTGCATCCTCAAGCCGTTTCAACAGCCCCTCCCTGCCGTCAGGCATGAAAATCCACTTATAGCTGATATTGCCCGGATCCAATGCACCGTCACCATGAGAGAAAACCACAACATGCAGCCCCTCATCAGACAACTCCAATACAAGTTGTCGCATCCTACGGCCGGTTATGACTTCTTTATCAGGCATGAAAAAAAATAATTATGATGTCCCCCACCACCGGGCTACATTCTGTCGCGGCTGTTCCTGAGACCCAGGCGGCCACCTCCCCCACTGCTTCGGCGGCTGTTCCTTCCTGCGTTATTATATTGCGACCCGTTACCCCATGCCCCCTGGTCATCGTAGTAATTGTCGTCGAACTCACCCTCTTCGTTGTCCTCATCGCCGCTTTGACGCTGGCGGTCTTTGTCGCGGGTCTTGGGTTTGTTCTTCTTGATATCATTAGGTTTCTGCTCATCAACCGGCAGCGCCATAAGAGTCCATTCCTGGTCTATATCCCAGTTCTTGCGCAGATTAAGTTTCTTATTATAATAATAAACCTCCTCAGGCTGAATCTTTCCGGCAAGACTTCCCGTATCCCACTGCCCGTTGCGGTTGGCATCGACATAGGCACGTGCATAATATGCCCCGGGAGCCACAAAACGGAAGGTCACCTCCCCATCGGCAACCTTCTGCACTTGCACCGGTTGGTCATTCTGCCCCAATAATTCAACTATAAAATCCACCGAATCGGGAAATTCACCTATATCCGGAAAAGAGAATGAGATATTGCCGTAATCCTCACTCTTTTTCACAGAGAACTCATGTTTGAAATCCTTGATCCACTCTCCGTAGATGCTCACCACCGACAATGAATCGGCCGTAAAACGGTAGCGCTCCCCCTCGCGCCAAGGCACAGCCAGATTAAACCGCCTGATATTGGCGCTGTCCCGTTCCAGCTTCACACCATCCACACGGTTCCACAACGTATCCACGGCAATCTCCAGACGCCATCCCAAGGAATCAATTTCAGCAACAGGTTGCCCCACCTCAAACGTCACCGGCAGGTTTAACTCCTGTTGCGATGAAGTCAACGCCTTGAACTCCAGCAGCGTTACCGGCGGCGCCACAGTGTCTGCGCCCTCATTCTTTTTTTTCTTTTCCTTATTCCGCCTGAGCCCCTTGACAAATAATTTCAGAGTGTCGGTGGTCATCGACAGCTCATCAAGACTGTCGGTTTTGAGATAATGCGCAGCCACCATCAGAGAATCCTGGTTGACAAGCACCGTGTCCCGCAGCCAATACACAATCGAATCAAGCCCCTCACGGGCCTCTATCACCGACAGGTCGCGCAGACGCCTCCCCTGCAACGGGCCGTTGGCCACCACTATTTCAGGCAAAGAATCCATTGCCGCACCGAATTTGAATGTCACCCGACGGCGGTCGGTGCGTTCATAATCGCGCAGGTACTGGGGCTTGTAATTCTCGTTAAACCATGTCAGCAACACATCGTCGGGCAGATAGTGCCATGCCTGACGAGTCACAATCGAATCCTCCCCGGCTTGTGACCGCAAAGTGTCGGTAACAGCCATCTCTTCAACAACAGGACTGATTGTGAAGTCGGCAAAAGCAACATTTTCCGACCGGTCCCAATGCCAGTCGTGGTTACGGTCGTCAATCGCGAAGATGTGATAATTGCCCGGCTTCAGGTTTCGTATGGTGAACTGCCCGTATTGGTTGGTCTTGGCAACACGTTCCAGCGGAAGCGTTTTAACAGCCGTGTCAGAAAGGTTGCTGTAAACCCCCACAACCATACCCTGCGCCGGTTCAAGCGTCCGGGCCTCGAACACCATCCCCGACACACTCAAAGAGTCGATAGTGTTGCCCGTGGCAAAATCCATAGCGAAACCGTCAAGGATATTGCCCTCGTTTAAATCTCGGATCGCGTCAGAAAAGTCAAGCGTATATGTGGTGTTGGGCTTGAGGCTGTCGCGCAGCTCAATCGTAACCCGACGTCCGTTTGAATTTATGCTGGGATTCTGTTTCTGAGCCGGTGACACCACCAGCTTGTTAGACACATCCTCAAGTTTAATATTCTCATTAAATATAATGTCGATGCGGTTGCGGTCTATATTTGTCGAGCCTGGCATCGGGTTCGACTTAACGAATTCAGGCGGAGTCTCGTCGCGCGGCCCCCCCTCCGGACGGCCGATAGAGGCACACGCTCCAACAATCGAGGCCATAGCCCCGATTATCGTCAGTCGCATCCAGTCAGCCGCTTTCATCTGTCAACACAAAATAAAACCCTCCCCATAAATAATAAACGGTTTTGAAGTCTTTTCGTTCCTGTCAAAACCGTTTACCCATCTTCGTAGCCCGGAGCAGAATCGAACTGCTATCTAAAGTTTAGGAAACTTCTATTCTATCCGTTGAACTACCGGGCCATTATTTCAATAATGCAAAGTTAAGCGAAAAATTCCGCACCACCAAATCCTTTCTCAACTACGCTTTCACTGTCCCTAACTTCTTACTACCACCTTACGACTTCTTGCTTCTTGCTTCTCACTTCTTATTCCCCCTCTCCAACACCGCGAACCGGAAACGCAGCCCCGTCCGCTCGTCAACCATCGGGTCGCCCATATCGGCAATCTGCCACTCCTCCGGATCAATGGCAGGGAAAAACGTGTCTGCATCAACCGGTGTAGGTTCGTCAACCATCGTCAGATTCAACCGGTCGGCCAATCCCAACGCCTGGCGATAAATTTCGCCACCTCCGATAACAAACACCTCCTGCCCGTCACACATGGCCAAAGCCTCTTCAAGCGACCCGGCAGTCTCCGCCCCTATAGGCTTCAGCTCCGCATTACGGGTCACAACGATATTGCGCCGGTTCGGAAGCGCCCCTTTAGGCAAGGAATCAAAAGTGCGGCGCCCCATCACCACCGTATGGCCTGTTGTAAGAGCCTTGAAATGTTTCAAATCAGCCGAAACATGATAAATCAAATCACCCTTGCGCCCAATCGCCCCTTTGTCGGATGTTATAGCTGCTATTATTGTAACCATCTTTATGTTAAAATTTAATTATCCTACACCGACACCTGCGCCTTTATGTGGGGGTGCGGGTCATAGCCTTCGAGAGAGAAATCCTCAAACCTGAAATCGAAGATGCTTTTCACATCAGGGTTCAGCACCATGCGCGGAAGCGCACGCGGTTGCCGCGACAGCTGCTCCCTGACCTGATCAAAATGGTTATTGTAGATATGCGTGTCGCCAAGGGTGTGGATAAAATCCCCCGCTCTGAGACCGCACACCTGCGCCATCATCATCGTCAGCAATGCATATGACGCAATGTTGAACGGAACCCCCAGGAATGTGTCGGCACTCCGCTGATACAACTGCAACGACAGCCTCCCCTCGGCAACATAAAACTGGAAAAACGCATGACACGGAGGCAAGTTCATATTCTTCAGATCGCCCACATTCCATGCGCTCACTATTATGCGGCGCGAGTCCGGATTATGCTTGATCGTTTCCACAGCCTCGCTGATCTGATCCACAAACGAACCGTCATAGGCCGGCCACGACCGCCACTGATAGCCATATATATGACCCAGGTCGCCATTTTCGTCGGCCCACTCATTCCAGATGCGAACCCCGTTTTCCTGGAGGTATTTCACATTCGTGTCACCTTTGAGAAACCACAGCAGCTCATGGATAATCGACTTAAGATGAAGCTTCTTGGTGGTCAGCAGCGGGAAACCATCCTCGAGATTGAATCGCATCTGATAACCGAACACACTCCTTGTGCCGGTACCGGTACGGTCTCCTTTCTGAACCCCGTTATCCATTATATGCTTCAGCAGCGACAAATATTGTTGCATCTATGTATATTATTTAAATTATTCTAATCCAATCTTCCCTCACAATGTCACGCCGCCCGACTTCCGGCTGACGGCTTATGACTTCTCACTTCCAACATCTACACTATCCCCTCAACCCATATAGCCTTATCAGGCCGTGCAGGGCAGACATGATGGCAAGCCCCGCATCCTATACACAACTCGGTTTTCACCCTGGCCTTCCTACCACGGCCACCGGCCCTGGGCACCATCTCGACAGCATCCCGGGGGCATGCGCGTTCACATTGCCCGCAACCGATGCAAGCCGGCTCCGCAACCATCGCACGGCCTATAATGAAGATATGTTTCTCTTCGACAGTCAGAGGCATCAATGCTCCCGACGGACATGCATCTGTGCATTGCGTGCAGTCATACAGGCAATATGACCGGTCATAATCCAGCACGGGGTGAAGCATATTGAGCCAACCCAGTTCATTGACCGACGGCCTCAGAACTTTCGACGGGCAACGTGCCACACAAAGCCCGCAACCTGTGCAACGCTCCAGGAATTCCGCCATAGAGCGACGTCCGGGAGGAGCTGCCGCCCGTAGCTGTGGCATCAAGCTACTGCCGTTAGCCACTGCATCAACACTCCGGCGGCCTCTTTCCACCGCACCCAGCACCGGGGTGGCAGCCACAAGCAGCCCGGCAGCCAAAAATTTGCGCCGGTCTATCCTCACCGGCCCTGCAACATCGCAAACATCAGACGCATCACCGGCCTTAACCACAGAAGCTGCCGGAGCACGGTTGACCGGCTGCATCAACGGCAACGACAATTTCTTATGACGGAAAGTATATTTAACCGCATTGTTTTCGCAGACATCAACACAATTGAAACAGGCCACACACCGCGAGCTGTCAACAACATGGTCTGCCATATTGATGCATTCGCTTTTGCAATTATGCTCACACCGGCGGCAGTTAACACACAAATCGGTGTCAATCTCAAAATGAAACAGCGAATAACGGCTCAACACACTCAGCGTTGACCCGACCGGACACATGGTGTTGCATACAAGCCTCCCGCGACGTGCCGACACAAATCCGACTGCAGCCACCGTTGCCGCAGCTATTGCAAATGCCAGCCATGAACCGATAACAACAGGCTCGCCCGCCAGAAATTCTTTAACAGGCAGCACCAACTCCGACGCAATGCGCCCGAAAGCGCTATATGGGTCGAACAAAGTCAACAACAGCGGTAGACCGGCAACAGCCGACGCCACCACAAGCGCCACAAACGCATAACGGAACCGGTTGTTGCCAGGATGCCAATGATACGGATGCCTGCGTAACCCGGCGCGTGTGAGCCGGCGCAGACGTCCGAAACAATCCTGCACCACCCCCATGGGGCAGAACCACGAGCAATACAACCGCCCGAACAACAACGTCGCCCCGAACCAGAACGCCAATGCCCCTCCAGCGCCCGCAAGAGCCAAAGGCACAATCTGCGCATGAGCCATCCACCCCAAAGACTCGGCCACGCTTGCACTACCGAAAGTGAAAAGCGTAGTCAAAGCAGCCAGTGAAACCACACTGACCGACACGCGGGCGAACTTCACCGTCCGCCAGCCGCCGCGCTTCTTATGTCGTCTGTTTCCATTCATAAAAATTCATCCCGGGGCCTAAATCTTGGACGAAACAAATCACAACCCTACTGCAAATTTAATCATTTTCCCGAAATTTTCTCTAAATTTGTCTGATAGCCCCAAACAACCGCCCAGTATCAGCCAGCGAATTCCTTGGAACCCATGGCATCGTGCAACATACCCTGCTGCGTTCCAGCCAACCGTTCCTCACAGCAATAACCTCTTATCTCAACTCAGAAGAATGACCTGATGTGAAAAAAAATGCGTAATTTTGCAGATGGTAAAAACCTGCAAAAGGTGATAGAATCATCTTCCATAAAACTATATGGTTTCTGTATCTCGAGATGCAACTAACCGGAAACAAATGCTGACCATCTGCCGATGACTACACTCGACATCATAATACTCATTGTCTTTGTGGCTTCCGTTATATATGGATTCCGAAGAGGAATAATACTGCAGGCCGGAGCGCTCGGAGGGTTGCTATTCGGAGTGATTCTGTGCAGACTGGCCGCCCCATGGCTCGCCGGACTGATTGCAGGCACCCACACCACAGGCGAAGCCCCGACATATGTCGACTCGGTCATAGCCAACATAATAATGTTCATCGCCGGATTCCTCGGGGTGAAAGCCGTGGCTCACTTTTTCAAGAATGTGACCCATGCCCTCAACCTCGGGGGGCTCGACCGAATAGCCGGAGCCCTGTTCTGCATGTTTGAGTGGATGCTCGTAATGAGCCTGTTGCTCAACCTGTGGTTGATAATAAAACCGCAGACCAGTCTCCACTCCCTCTCCACACTCGGAAACGGCCATGCCATAGAAGCAATCGTGGCATTCGCCCCGAAACTTCTCGGATATGCCCTCGGATAGACCAAACCATAATAGCACCCAAGGCGTTTCCATTATTCAGACAATATCATTAAATTATCATCCGCAAAAACAATTCATTCGCAAAGCGACATGGATAACAACACTAAAAAGCCCGGCCAGAATCAAGCGTCAGACAACGACAGCCTGCTGCGCGATGTGACCGAAAGCGACTATAAATACGGGTTCGTCACCGACATTGACACCGATATAATCCCCGTGGGGCTAAGCGAAGATGTGGTTCGCCTGATTTCGAAAAAGAAAGGGGAGCCGCAATGGCTGCTCGATTTCCGGCTGAAAGCATACCGCCACTGGCTCACCATGACACCGCCGGAATGGGGGCATCTCAACATGCCCGAAATCGATTTCCAGGCAATAAGCTACTATGCTGCGCCCGTTGCCAAAGAGGGGCCAGAGAGCCTCGACGAAGTCGACCCGGAACTTTTGAAAACCTTCGACAAGCTCGGCATACCACTCCAGGAGCAGAAACAGCTCACCGGCATGGCCGTCGATGCCGTCATGGACTCCGTGTCGGTGAAAACGACCCACCGCGAAGCCCTTGCCGAAAAAGGAATCATCTTTTGTTCGATTTCCGAGGCCGTGAAAGATTTCCCCGACCTGGTGAAAAAATATCTCGGCAGTGTGGTATCATACAAAGACAACTTCTACGCAGCCTTGAACTCGGCTGTTTTCTCCGACGGCTCGTTTGTCTACATACCCAAGGGGGTGCGTTGCCCGATGGAACTGTCGACCTATTTCCGCATAAACGCCGCCGGCACAGGCCAGTTCGAGCGCACACTCATCGTGGCCGACGACGACTCATATGTCAGCTATCTCGAAGGATGCACCGCGCCGATGCGCGACGAAAACCAGCTCCATGCCGCCATTGTGGAAATTGTGGTTGAAGACCGCGCGGAAGTGAAATATTCAACCGTGCAGAACTGGTATGCCGGTGATAAAGACGGGCGTGGAGGCATCTACAACCTCGTAACAAAACGCGGACTCTGCCGGGGCGACTATTCAAAGCTGTCGTGGACCCAGGTCGAGACCGGATCGGCCATCACATGGAAATACCCATCGTGCGTGCTACAGGGGCGCGGTTCATCAGGTGAATTCTATTCCGTAGCCGTCACCCGCAACCGCCAACAAGCCGACACCGGCACTAAAATGATACATCTCGGACCCGACACCCGCAGCACCATAGTGTCGAAAGGCATCTCGGCCGGATACAGCGAAAACTCCTACCGCGGGCTGGTAAAAGTCACCCCTGCCGCAGAAGGAGCGCGCAACCACACCCAGTGCGACTCCCTGCTGCTGGGAAGCAACTGCGGCGCCCACACGTTCCCCTACATCGACGTGATGAACCCCACGGCAGTAGTTGAACACGAAGCCACCACTTCTAAAATTTCAGAAGACCAGATTTTCTACTGCAACCAGCGGGGCATACCCACAGAAGAAGCCATCGGGTTGATTGTCAACGGATATGCAAAAGAGGTGATGAACAAACTGCCAATGGAATTCGCCGTAGAAGCCCAGCGCCTCCTCCAGCTGACCCTTGAAGGCTCCGTAGGATAACCCCAAAAGCAAAACAAACCGACAAAAAACAACGCAACATGAGCGACGAAATATTGCTGAAGGTCACCGACCTTCGCGCCAAAGTAGAAGACAAAGAGATTCTAAAAGGGATAAACCTGACAGTGCGTCCGGGCGAAGTCCACGCCATAATGGGACCCAACGGATCGGGGAAATCAACCCTTTCGAGCGTGCTGGCCGGAAATCCGGCATTCACCGTAACCGGCGGAAGCGCCGAATTCCATGGCATCGACCTGCTGGCCCTCTCTCCTGAAGACCGCAGCCACGAAGGCCTGTTCCTGTCGTTCCAATATCCGGTGGAAATCCCCGGAGTGTCGATGGTCAACTTCATGCGCGCAGCCGTCAACGCAAAGCGGGAATATTTCAACCAGCCTCAACTCAGCGCTGGCGACTTCCTCAAACTAATGCGCCAGAAACGCGCAATTGTCGAACTCGACAATAAACTCGCTTCGCGCTCAGTCAACGAAGGCTTTTCGGGAGGAGAGAAGAAACGTAACGAGATTTTCCAGATGGCGGTGCTCGAACCGCGCCTGTCGATTCTCGATGAAACCGATTCAGGACTCGACATCGACGCCCTGCGCGTAGTGGCAGGTGGTGTGAACCAGCTTAAAACCTCGCAAAACGCCACCATTGTAATCACCCACTATCAGAGGCTGCTCGACTACATAAAGCCCGACTTCGTGCATGTGCTCTACAAAGGGCGCATCGTGCGCACCGGAGGCCCCGAACTTGCCCTGGAACTGGAAGAGAAAGGCTACGACTGGCTCAAAGACTAAGAAAGCCGGCAATCCCCACCATCAAACTTCATGGCAATGCAAAACGCCCTATACCAATATATCGAACTATACAATGCAAACCGCCCGGTTGTTGAAGCACGCTCATCTGAGCCGCTGAACCGGCTGCGCACGGCAGCGCTCGAAGCTCTGGAAACAGCAGGAAGACTCCCCGCCAAAGGGGATGAAGGGTTTGAAAAAACATCAATCAACGACATGTTCGCCCCCGATTTCGGGGTCAACATCTCCGGGGTCAACATCCCCGCCGACATCGCGTCGTCGTTCCGTTGCGGGGTTCCCAACCTCTCAACTTTGATGGGTGTGGTTGTCAACGACCGATTCACCCCCACCTCCACGCTCCTGAAAAACCTTCCGGCAGGGGTCACTATGTGTTCACTTTCCGAAGCAGCCGGGAAACATCCCGGCATAGTAGGCAAATGGTATGGCTCCGTAGCGAATCTCGACAGCCCGGGCACCGCCCTCAACACCCTGCTCGCCCAGGAAGGGGTGTTCATCCATGTGGCCCGCGGCATCAGACTGGAAAAAGCCCTGCAGCTTGTCAGCATACTGAGCGCGCCCGCCCCACTTGCAGCCTTCCGCCGCATACTTCTGGTCGCAGAAGAAGGGGCACAGGTCTCAGTGCTGAAATGCGACCATACACAGGAGGGGTCTAAGCAATGCCTGTCGTCGGAGGTTGTAGAGATAGTAGCCCTGAACGGCTCGAAGGTAGAATGGTATGACATCGAAGAAAGCAACGCCGACACCTCCCGCTACTGCCAGGTCTACGTGGCCCAGCACGAAGGAGCACAGGTCAACCTATGCGGTTCCACCCTCACCAACGGCACGACCCGCAACGAATATTCACTCGACATAAACGGCGACAACACACTCACCCACCTCTCCGGCATGGCCATCGGCTCGGGGTCGCAACATATCGACAACAGTTCCGACCTGCGCCATAAAGCATCACGCGGACATAGCAACCAGGTGTTCAAATATGTTCTCGACGACAATGCCACAGGCGCCTTCGAGGGGAGCATTGAGGTCTGCCATGGAGCGCGTTTCGTTGAAGCATACCAGAGCAACCGCAACATCCTCGCTTCGTCAAATGCCAGAATGCACACCAAGCCACAGCTGCTCATCTATAACGACGACGTGAAATGTTCCCATGGCGCCACCACCGGACAGCTCGACTCAAAAGCGCTCTTCTACATGCAGACCCGCGGGATACCCCTACAACAGGCGCGCCGTATGCTAATGCAGGCATTCATGGCCGACGTAATCAACACCATCGAACTCGAGCCCCTGCGCGACCGTCTGCGCCACATGATAGAGCGCCGTTTCGACGGCTGCCAGTCAGGCTGCCGGGAGTGTAAATAAAAAAGTAGCAAGCCATAAGTCGTAAGTTTAAAGCCATACATCGCAACCGGAATACCTGACATACAACGTAATTGGCCTTTACCAACCACTTATAACTTAAAACTTAAGACTTAGAACTTATGACTTATCACTTCAAACTTACGACTTTCAACCCATGCCTACCTACAACGTTGAAAACCTACGCCGCGATTTCCCCATTCTGGAGCGGCAAGTCTATGGCAAACCGCTGATATACCTCGACAACACCGCCACCTCACAGACACCACGCGAAGTGGTCGAAGCCATCGAGCAGATGTATTTCGCCCATAAGGCCAATGTGCACCGGGGTGTTTTCTCCCTCTCGCAGGAATCAACAGCGATGCAGGAAGCTGCCCGCGAGAAAGTGCGTGCCCACATCAATGCCGCATCGGCATCGGAAATCATCTTCACACGGGGCACAACCGAAGCAATCAACCTTGTCGCATCAAGTTTCGGCAGCTTCTTTGAAAACGGCGATGAGATAATCCTCACCGTAATGGAGCACCATGCCAACATCGTGCCATGGCAGCTGCTCGGCACACGCAAGCGCATCACAATAAGGGTCGTGCCGATTACCCCCGACGGCTCGCTCGACCTCGACGCCTACCGCACCCTCTTCAACGAGCGCACACGCCTGGTAGCGTTCACTCATGTGTCGAATGTGCTCGGCACAGTCAACCCCGTCAAGGAGATGACCGACTACGCACACAGCCTCGGTGTGCCCGTATTGGTCGACGGCGCGCAGGCCGTCCCACACATGAAAATCGACGTCACCGACCTCGATGTCGATTTCTACGCCTTCTCCTCCCACAAAATGTATGGCCCGGCCGGTGTAGGGGTGCTTTATGGCAAAGAACGGTGGCTCGAAGCCATGCCCCCCTACCAAGGGGGAGGCGAAATGATTTCCCACGTCAGCTTCAAGAAAACCACATATGCCGAACTCCCCTTCAAATTCGAGGCCGGCACCCCGGACTTCGTCGATATAGCAGCCCTCTCGACATCCATCGATTATATCAACCGCATCGGTCTCCCGGCAATCGCCTGGCATGAGCACGAACTGCTCCAGTGGACAACCGACGAAATGATGAAAATCCCCGGAATGCGCATATTCGGCACAGCCCCCGGCAAAAGTGCCGTAATCTCCTTCCTGATGGGCGACGCCCACCACTACGACACCGGGATGCTCCTTGACAAGCTCGGCATAGCCGTGCGCACAGGCCACCACTGCGCCCAGCCGCTAATGGAATCGCTCGGCATCGAAGGCACCGTGCGCGCCTCCTTCGCCCTCTACAACACCCGCGCCGAAGCCGAAGCCTTCATCGCCGCCCTCCACCGCATCGCCCCCCTCCTCGGGGTGTGATTCCCCTATTCCAAACCAGACGCGCGGCCTGTGCATCTCTGACACAAAACATCCCACAAACACAACGCGGGGCGTCATTCACATGACACCCCGCGTCTCCTTCTAAATCAATTGTGATCTATTTCACAATCGTTTTCTCTATGTTGCTGCCCTGGCGGCGGATATAAAGGCCGCTTTCAGGATTATCGACACGCACACCCTGCAGGTTGAAATACTCAACCGGAGCATCGTTGCGGTTTACCTCAACCTGCTCTACACCTGTGGTGATGTCGTCGCCGACAGCGCCATTGGTTCTCACTGCCAGGAACTCCATTGTCGGAGCAACACCGCGCGAGCGCTCCACCTCAGGCTCCGCCTCAATCTGTGCCAATGGCTTCAAGATGCCTCTGAATTCAAAATATTCATCATTATCGGTAGCCAGATGGGGATAAAGCGTCAGCTCAACATGACGCCTTACGGCATTCATCGCCTGGGCGGTGGCAGACTCATCAGCCTCGTTCAGATAGCTGAACTTCACAGCACCGTTTTGGAACGTCATCTTGTCGAGATACTGGTCGAAATCTGTTGTTCCTTCCGGCACTTCAACATCGTCGAACTTACCTTTGATATAAACCGTCTTACCAACGGCATATTTCGTCCAGTCGGATTCTTCAGTAATATCGACAGTAGTCACCTTATAACTCTCGTCTGGACCGAGAACGATTTCATTCTTGTCGGCCACAACATAATGGGCATGTTTCTCATGATCGGCCCAGTCGATATTGGAGACATCGCCATAGAACACCCCATCTTTCACCGAAGGTACGAAGGGGATGTTTTTCAACACAGTCTCTTTCATCACCAGCTCATCGTCGTTCTTCAATCCGGCCATACCGGTCAACACGATAGTGTGACCCCTCAGGCCCTGCACATACAGCTCGTCACCGTCGAAATAGAACGGCACGAAATAGCCCTGGAAATTAACCGGATGCCCGGCGATATTCGGGCGTACGATGCGCTCCTCGATATTGAACACATCATTCAGGAACTTGGCATCAACAGGCCGCGGAGTTTCCCAACCCACGGTTATCGACTCATAGCTTCCACCCTTTGCCCCTCCCGGCTTAATATAGAAGAACCGATAATTTCCGGTCACATTCAGTGCGGGCTCGTCAGCCGACAATTCCCCGAGTTTAATTCCGGCAGGCGTTACATCGGACGTGTAGAAATCATCGGCCTTGGCAAATGCATAGTCATTCGGTTCATTGGAACCGTAAACAAGCAGTGTACTTCCTGCCGCAAGATTGGTCACACTCAAACTTCTGACGAAACGCACAAGACCCGATTTCTTAGTTACGGCAAGACCGCTGTATTTACCAAGGTTCTTGTTCCCGAAATTGAAACCTATGCCGTTACCGCTCTTATTCGCAACAATTCCATATGTCACACCCATGTCGGCATTGTCATAGGTTTTATAGACATATGTATTCTCCGTTAATCCGAATGCAACTACGTCAAGCACATCCTCCTCAATAATCATCTCAGGATTTGTAACCTTATAAGCTCGTGTGACCACATCACTCCAATAATCCTTACCGTTGTTTGTAGCCTTCGTTGCGGCTTTCACCGTGTATGCTCCGCTGTTTGAGAATGTTAGCGGGGCAGTGTATAAGATGCCGTTCCCCTGCGTGGGATTGTCGCCATTGATGGTGTAATAAGTCTCCGCACCGTTATCGGTATATGTCGGGGTAATAATCACCTGTCCGTCATTAACCGAAAGCGTTTCAGTATTATCGCTCAGCTCCGGCGCAGTCACCTCCAGCGCATCCGGGTCATTCGCCGGTTCATACTCAACAGTGAGTGCAGCTAAAAGAATGGCTCCATTTTTACTCGTTGCAGTATTTGAGTTTGCAATCTCGATGCATACGCTGGCAGCGGTAGAATTCAAGACAACCGTATACTCGGCAGGAGTCGTCTTTGCCGTTATTTGCTGTGTCTCTGACTGAAATAATACGTCCCCAGAAGCATTTTTCGTATAAACATCTAATTTAAGGCTGGCATTACCTGTATACCCGGCTTTGACTGTTATGGATTTTATATTATTGTTTGAAAAATGCGCGGTTTCAAAATAAGCCCGTTTAACAACCTTTGCAGCACTGCCTATTTGAATGGGGGCAGAAGTTCCCATATAAGACTGGTTATACCATTCAAAACCGTAAGACCACTCGACCTCATTAAACACCTTTGATATTGGTGATGTCGGAGTAGCATCAGAAGCTAAATCTTTAGCTTTAAACGTGTAAGTCCAGGTTTCAGCAGAGAGATTTACCCCCCCCCCATGATGCTAAAAAATGTTAACAGTGAAAAAAGTAACCGTTTCTTCATAACAGATTGATTTATTAGGTTTTATATCTTTACAATATTTTAAATTACATGATAATCTGTGGCGACATATCGTTATGCTTTGGGGTTCACAAATTTACTCATTTTCATTAATCGGGCGTTCCTTTTACGCAACTATTTTTCCAAGTCGATGTTTTTTAACACCCGTTCACTATTTCACCCGGTCAGGGTTGCGGGCGATGAAGTCTTTCCAGGAGCGGGGGCCGGAGGCGGCCACGGGGCGGGAGGTCTCGTAGAAGTGGCACAGGGCGGCGGCAAGGGCGTCAGTGGCGTCGAGTTCTTTCAGGAATGAGTCGGACGAAATCGACAGTATGCGGCGCAGCATCTCTTTCACCTGCTCTTTCGAGGCCGCACCGTTGCCCGTTATCGCCATCTTGATTTTTCGCGGTTCATATTCGGCAATCGGCACATCGCGCATCAGAGCAGCGGTCATGGCAACCCCCTGGGCACGCCCTAATTTCAACATAGACTGAACGTTTTTGCCGAAAAACGGAGCCTCGATAGCCATCTCATCAGGCAGATACTGCTCTATAAGCCCAAGCACCCGCTCATGGATGCGACGCAGACGCATGTAATGGCTCTCGAACCGGTCGAGCTTAACAACCCCCATGGCAATCATCTGAGGTTTCTTGCCGTTCACCCCCAGGATGCCGTATCCCATCACATTAGTGCCCGGGTCAATCCCTATTATTATCTTTTCAAAATCCACGATACAGTAAACTACAACATCGTCATCATAATATGCTATAACACCTCCATATAGGTTGTGAAAAACATGAGGCGGTCGCCCCACTGGGCATGAAGGTCATCGCGAAGAAGCGCAGCCGTGTTGTCATGCCACCGGCTGGCTTCTTCTATCGAAGTTGCCTCAAGCTGCACGGCGATGCCTACAGTGTCAGGCTCGACCTGCGTCAGCACCTTTGCCACCCTCGACACCCCGAACACCCCGGCCTCGGCGGCAGCAGGAAGATACACCTCCCTGACCCATGTTATAAACCCGGCTTCAACCGATGTGTGAAGCACGAATGTCGTATTCAACAAATATCCCATTATATCCTGGCTCAAATATATCCTATCTCAAAATATCACATCACTGTTTTCCCCCGCCGATGCGGCGACGCAGGTAGCGGGGAACGAACTTCAGATGGTTGAAAACCGTCCGTGGCCAACCGTAGTAATATTCCATTATACGGAAACGCTCCAACAACGACTTGCGGTGGTTACGCGTGGTCAGCCCCTCGTTGAGGTAATCCACAATAACCCCTTGTACATACACATTCCTTTTGGAATGCTGAAGCACCCTTATGCACCATTCATAATCGGCCGAAAAACGGTAGCCGGTGTTAAACGGCCCTGTCAGCTGCCTCAGCGCCACAAACGCCTGGTGACACACAACCATCCCATCGGCAAAACTGTCGAGGGTCAACACCTCGGGAGCTGCCAGATGCCTTTCCCCCACCCGGCGCCGTTGCGCGTCGACCAGATCAGTCTGCCCGTAAACCACCCCAGGATAGTCATTATCCATGATGGCATCAGCAATTGTCTGCAAAGTGTCAGAATCATGGAATGTGTCGCCGGCATTCAGAAACACCACATAATCGCCCTCAGCTTCAGCCAGCCCCTTGTTCATGGCATCATAAACCCCGTTATCCGGCGATGAAAGCACCTTTTTATTGGGATTGGGAAACTTCAGAGCCATCTCGACCGTACCGTCGGTCGACGCACCGTCGATAATCAGATGTTCATAATGCCGGCAACTCTGGGCTGCCACACTCTCAAGGGTAGCTTCCAGGGTCGACAGCGCATTATATGTAACCGTAACGATTGAAAATAACGGACGTCCGGCCTCATGAAATGTGGGCGTTTCTTTATTTGCCATGATAAACTGCTATAAAACCGTAGCATTCAGCACAAGCACAGAATCCCCGGTTTGAAGCAAAGTTATGCAAAAACAGCCAATAGTGCAAAACGCGCATCTCAAAAACCGAAGAAAAAGCATATTAAGAAAAAGTCAAGATTACTTCACACCCTTATCTCAACATTATTCAGTTTAAATGATTATCTTTGCATCCGGATTCAAAAAACTCAACACAACGGCATTCCGGATGCCCGGAACTCCGTGGATAACCGCCCCAGCCATGCCGGGAGAACCGGCTCAGCGGGCTGAATGGATAGAATTATTTGCAACGCTCTCACCTCTATATAATCTCGATTTTTCTGCTGTGTATGGTCACGGGGACGATTTTCTCCCGCGACGGCATTGACGCGCCCGACCGCATAACCGCGCCCGACACACTGAGCGATTCAATTCTACCGGAGATTTCCGTGGCCGCCCCTATCGAATCCATCCCGGCATCACATGCAACCCATATGGCAACGGTGGCATCAGACACCACAACCACACCCTCACGCATCAGAAGGGAGAAAGTCGACCTCGACGCCCAGGTCACATTCTCGTCGAAAGACTCGATGATCCTGATCGGGAAACAGACCACCTACATGTATGGCGAAGGGGAAGTTGACTACAACGACCTGAAACTTAATGCAGAAGAGATTCAGCTCGACCTCAACACAAGCGAAGTTTATGCCTGTGGCCGCGAAGACAGCGTGGGCGACCTCGTAGGCACTCCGGTATTCGACCAAGGGGGCACATCCTACGAGTCGAAAACCATGCGCTACAACTTCAAGACCGAAAAAGGATATATAACCGATGTTGTCACCCAACAGGGGGAGGGCTACCTCACCGGTGGCAAAACGAAGAAGACCAAAGAAGGCGACTATTACATCGAAGGTGGGCGCTACACCACCTGCGACAACCACGATGACCCGCACTTCTGGCTCCAGCTCACCCAAGGGAAAATGCGCCCCAAGAAAAACATCGTCACCGGGCCGGCCTATATGGTGCTCGCCGGGCTTCCGCTGCCACTTGCAGTGCCATTCGGCTATTTCCCCTTTTCCGATAAATACGCCTCAGGCGTAATAGTGCCCACATTCGGCGACGACTATAACCGAGGGTTCTATCTAAGCGACGGAGGTTACTACTTCGCCATCAACGACATGATTGACCTGGCTCTGACAGGGGAAATCTACACCAAAGGATCATGGGGGTTGTCGGCCCAGTCTACCTACCGCAAACGCTATAAGTTCAACGGACACTTCAACATCAACTATCTAAAGACAATCTACGGAGAAAAAGGGGATCCCGACTATGCCACCGGCACTAACTTCCAGGTCATATGGAACCACTCACAAGATTCCAAGGCCAACCCCAACATGAATCTGTCGGCATCTGTAAACTTCTCCACCTCAGGTTATTCGCGCAGCAGCACTAACTCCTACTACTCATCATCGTTCACCGAAAACACAAAATCTTCGACCATAAACCTCAGCTACCGGTTCCCGAATTCAAAATGGTCGCTGTCAACCTCGCTCAACGTGTCGCAGCGCACCCAAGACTCAACCCTGTCGGTTTCGTTCCCCAACATCAATGTGAGCATGTCGCAACTCTATCCGTTCAAACGCAAACATGCCGTCGGAGCCGAGCGGTGGTATGAAAAAATACGAATGTCATATTCAGGACAGTTCCAGAACTCGCTGACAGCCAAACAAGATGAATTCTTTAAAAAATCCCTCATAAAAGACTGGCGCAACGGCATGAAACACTCCGTGCCGATTTCAGCCACATTCCCGCTGTTCACCTACTTCAACCTGACCCCATCGATAAGCCTGACCGACCGCATGTATACCCAGAAGGTGAAGCGCCAGTGGGATCCGGTGGCCTCGGCAGAAGTGGCCGACACCACCTACAGCTTCTATAACGTGTGGGATTTCAACGCCTCATTGTCGCTCGACACCAAAATCTACGGTTTCTTCCAGCCATTGCCTTTCCTCGGAGACAAAGTCAAAATGATACGCCACGTGCTGACACCCACCGTATCGTTCTCAGGCTCGCCCGACTTCTCAAGCCCGTTTTTCGGATATTACGGCACATATTCCTATACCGACACCCAGGGGCGCACGCAACAGAAAAAATACTCCCTGTTCCCGTCAGCCCTATATGGCGTCCCCGGACAGGGGCGTACTGGCATGGTCTCCGTATCGCTGGCCAACAACGTCGAGATGAAAGTCAAAACCGACAACGACTCCATCGGCGAAAAGAAAGTGTCGCTGATAGAAAACTTCACCATATCACAAAGCTACAACTTTGCCGCCGACTCGCTTAACTGGAGCAATCTGAACACCTCCATACTGCTGCGCCTGACCAAACAGTTCAACCTCAACCTGTCTGCGACATGGGATGTCTACACCTACCAGCTCAACTCGGCCGGCAACCCCGTGCGCGTCAACATTCCCCGTTGGAAAGCGGGGAAAGGATGGGGACGGCTCTCTTCGACCGGAACATCGTTTTCATACACCTTCAACAACGACACCTTCAAACGCAAAAAGAAAGACACCGACCCCAATTCCTCAAACAACACCGGCAGCACACCGCCCCCAGACGACGACTGGGACGACGAAGACGATTCCTCTTCCGGCCGTAATTCAGACCACAAAGACGACGATCTGAAACTGACCCCCGAAGGATATGTGCCGTGGGAGGTGCCATGGAGCCTGAGTGTCAACTACTCTGTGAGCTACAGCTACGGCCAGTTCAATAAGAAAAAGATGGAATACGACGGCAAGATAACCCAGAATCTCAGCCTGTCGGGCAACATACGTCCAACCAAAAACTGGGAAATATCGGCCAGCGCATCATATAACTTCGACACAAAGAAAATAGCCTACATGAACCTCAACATCTCGCGCGACCTACACTGCTTCACAATGCGCGCGAGCGTGATTCCCGTAGGGCCTTACAAATCCTACAACTTCCACATATCAGTGAAATCAGCCCTACTCTCCGACCTCAAATACGACAAACGCTCCTCCCACTCCAACGGCATCGAGTGGTACTGACCCCCACACATCAGGCAACTTCATCCAAAACAATTGTCGGGGGGATGGCGTTTTAGGTAATAGATTCTGGCAGTTCTGTTGAGGGACGGAGTGCCATGAAATCATCACGTTCCGCTATTTATTTGTGTTTTTTCAAGTGAAGAAAGCCTTTGTTTACATATTAAAGTCAATCAAATGGATTCTTGTCGGCGTGGCAGGGCTGTTGCTGCTGGTTCTGCTGATGCTCTATCTCCCGCCCGTGCAGGATTTTGCCGTAGGCAAAGCCCTGGGGATGCTTAATTCCAAAGGAGATATGCACATCGGGGTCAATAAACTACGTCTAACCTTCCCCCTCGACCTACGCATAGATTCGTTGACAATGGCAACTCCTGGAATGGAAATTGCCGCATCTCGCGCCGACGCCTCTATCGAAGTGCTACCGCTACTGAAAGGGCATGTCAACACCGGTCTTATAGGCCTACGCGACGCAGTTGTCAATATCGGCACCCCCGACTCATCGCTCTACATGCGTGCAAACCTCGCTAAGGCCGGTGTGCGAAACGCCTCAGTGGCACTCTTTTCGCAAACAATCGACATAGAACTACTGACAGCCTCACACGGCACGGTAGAGATGGCCATAACCCCCGACACCATAGCCAAGACCGACACAGCGTCAGCCCCGGTTGAATGGCAGGTAACACTGGCCAAAGCACAGCTACGCGACATTGAATATGCGATGGAGATGCTTCCGACAATAGCATCGCTCGACTGCAAACTCCCGCTGGCCATACTGACCGACGGCAACATCTCGCTGGCTGAAAACCGCGTTGATGTCGGGGAACTGGCCATATCCGGAATCGACGCACGCTATCTCACCCCATCCGCGAAATATCTCGCCGAACACCCTGCCGACACCCTACCCCGACCGGCAGAAGCCGACACCACATCATCAACTCCCTGGACAATCAACGCCAGGCGCCTCCGTATCGTAAACTCACACGCACTCTACGCCATGGAGGGGACTGTCGCCTCGGCCAACTTCGATCCGTCATATATCGAAGCATCGCAGATCAACATAGAAATAGACTCGTTCCGTAACCACGGGGCAGAGATAACCGTGCCGTTGCGCCGGTTTTCAGCACGCGAGCGTTGCGGAATAGCCCTCAACGCATCAGGCACATTCAGCATGGATTCCACATCTATCAGCGCCGAAGGCTTCTCTATAACCACCCCCGCATCAACAATCTCTCTCAACGCCATGATGGGACTTGAATCATCAAATCCCCCGTTAAGCCTAAACCTCGGGGCCGAACTGGCCATGGAAGATGTTGAGCGGCTCGTGCCGGCCGGAATAGCGCCCATGATTGCTTCAATGCCCCGTTATGTGCCGCTTAAAGTCACCGCCGATGCAACAGGGCGCATGGAAAACCTCGAAATCCGCCGCATAAGCGCCGAACTCCCGCGCCATCTAACCATCTCGATGAAAGGGGCGATTGCAGATTATTCCGACATAAACAAAGCCAGGGGCGACCTTGAAATCACAGGCGCGTTGCTCAACGGCGACTTTCTGAAACCCACACTGTTCGACGCAAAAATGCGTCGCCAAGTCAACCTGCCACCTTTGAGACTGGCAGGACAGGCCTCCGTCAACCGAGGCATAATCGACGGAAACGTCAAAGCCATAACCGGCAACGGGCTGGTTGCCCTTGATGCAATGTGGAACAACCGCCGCCAGGCCTACAACGTTGAACTCAACCTCAAATCATTCCCCATCCAAAGCATATTACCCCAGGCCGGAGCCCGCGACATCACCGCCGCAGTGACTCTCACAGGCGTCGGCATCGATCCCTTCTCGCCGAAAACCGAGGCGAATGCAAAAATCGACCTGACGCATGCAACATATATGGGGCGTGAATACACCGGCATAACATTAAACGCTATTGTCGGCAACGGACATGCCGACATCGACGCCCAATCAACCAACCGCGCCGCAAACTTCTCATTGCAAGCCGCCGGAAACCTTGCTGGAGAGGAATATGACTGGACATTCAACGGCAACGTGCGAAATATCGACCTGCGCGCACTGGCGCTTTCCGACACCACAGCAGACGGCTCGGTGGCACTTTCCGGCACTGCCCGCTTCCGGCCACCCCTTGCGCCGTCGCGCCGCAATCCAGGCAGGCCGATGAACATCGATGCCGACCTGCTCATATCAGATTTCTACTGGCACATGCCGGGCGATGCCGTCAACGGTTCCGGCATTTCACTCAAATTCAATGCCGCCGACTCATCGACCAGTGCCACACTGGCCAACCACGACATGAGCATGAGATTCGCCGCTCCGGTCAATCTCGACACCCTAATGGCACAATTAACCGACGCCTCCGCATTGCTGTCACGCAACATGAAGCGGCGCCGTATAGCCGTCGACTCCATCCAACAAGCCCTTCCTCCATTCTCGCTCACGATAAATGCCGGCAAAAACAATATCATAAGCAACTACCTGGCCGGACGCGACATAAGTTTTTCCACCTTCGGGATGAATCTGTCAAACGACACCATAATCAACGGAGGCATCATTGCCCGCGATATTGAATTCGGCAAGACCCGGCTCGACACCATAACCCTAAGCCTGCATCAGAAAGGGGCATACCTTCTCTATGAAGCTGCAATGAACAACCGCACCGGCACACTCGACCAGTTCGCCCATGCCGAAGCAAAAGGCTACCTCAATGCCGACCGCCTCGCCCTGCTGCTCAAACAGCAGAACCTCGAAGGGGAAACCGGCTACAGCCTCGGTCTTATGGCCTCGATGACCGACAGCACCACCGTCGGGTTGCGTTTCGTGCCTTTCCACCCCATTATCGGCTATAAAGAATGGGAAATCAACCGCGACAACTTCATCCGCTTCAACATGGCCACAAACCATCTCGACGCAAACATCAACCTGTTCAATGATGTAAGTTCGCTGAAACTCTTCACCCAGCATGTTGAGACCGACTCAGCCCATCAAGAAGACATTATCCTGCAACTCAAAGACATAAAACTGTCAGATTGGCTCGCCATCAACCCCTTTGCCCCGGCCATCACCGGCGACCTGTCGGCCGACATGCGCCTCGGATGGGAAAAGCCCGACCTTAACGGACGCGGCACAGTCACACTGGCAAATCTCACATATGGCAAAGAACGTGTAGGCGATTTCGGCCTCGACCTCAATGTCAAGACCAACACATCCGGCACAATAAGCGCCAGAACGACACTGAGCGTAAACGGTGTGAAAGCCATAACTGCAAACGGTAACCTTAACGACTCCACTGCCGCAAACCCGTTCATGCTCGACTTCAAGATGATACGGTTCCCATTGGCCGTGGCCAATCCGTTCCTACCGCCAGGCACGGCACGCCTCCACGGAATGCTCAACGGGGAAATGGATATAACAGGCGATATGTCGAACCCGGTTTTCAACGGATTCATCGACTTCGACAGCACATCAGTCGACATAACCATGCTCGGCACACCGCTCAAATTCTCCGAAGAGCCCATACCGGTAGAGAACAATATAGCCCGCTTCGACAACTTCACACTTACCGCCCTCAACAACAACCCGTTGAAAATAAACGGAACCGTGGCCTTCGAGTCATTGTCAGACCCCCATCTCGACCTTGCATTGAAAGCCCGCAACATGCAGATTGTCGGCGCTCAGAAAACACGTAAAAGCCAGGTCTATGGCAAAGCATTCATCGACCTCGACGCTAAAGCCCGCGGTTCAATGCAGCTGCTCGACATCGACGCAGCCCTCGAGCTGCTACCAGGCTCCAATGTGACCTACGTGATGCTCGACGCCATCAGCAACATAACCTCGCGCAGCAACCAGGATATGGTGAAATTCGTCAACTTCAACGACACCGCCGCCGTTATCGAAGCCGACACAGTGGCTCGTCCGTCGATGATGATGAATCTCGACGCCCGACTTACCATCTCAACCGGCACAACTGTGAGCGTAGAGCTTTCAGCCGACGGGAAAAACAAAGTGCAGCTGCAATCTGCCGGAACGCTCAACTACACCATGGACTATATGGACGACCAGCGGTTTACCGGGCGGCTCAACCTCAATGGCGGCTTTGTGCGCTACTCAATCCCGGTGATGGGTGAGAAAATGTTCACATTCAACGAAGGGAGCTATGTGGTGTTCAACGGCGACATGATGAACCCCCAACTCAACATCGACGCCACCGACAACATCCGAGCCAACGTGTCACAATCGGGCACAAACTCCCGCGTTGTCAACTTCGATGTGGGGCTGTCGGTCACAGGCACTCTCAACGAAATGAACGTGGTGTTCGACCTTTCCTGCCCCGACGACCTAACCATAGCCAACGAGCTGAAAAGCATGACCCCGGAGCAACGCGCCAATCAGGCCATGAACCTGTTGATAACCGGCACATACCGTAGCGGAGGCACCCAGACAATCAGCGGCGGGAATGCCGGCACCAACGCCCTGTTCAGCTTCCTCGAATCGCAGCTCAACAGCTGGGCATCGTCGGCAATCAAAGGTGTAGACCTGTCGTTTGGCATCAACCAATACGACAAAACCATCGACGGAGCCAACACCACCACGATGAGCTACAGCTACCGCGTCAGCAAGTCGCTCTTCGACGACCGTTTCAAAATCGTTGTAGGCGGCAACTACGCCACAGATGCCGAAGCCGATGAGAACTTTGCCCAGAACCTTATTTCCGACATATCGTTTGAATACATGCTCAACAAAGCCGGAACAATGTATGTGCGACTGTTCAGGCACACCGGTTATGAAAGCATCCTCGAGGGAGAAATAACCCAGACCGGCGTCGGTTTTGTTTATAAGAAAAAAATACACCGCCTCGGCGACATATTCAACTTCCTGCGCCGCAACAGGAAGACCGACAACCAGCCATCCCTCCCCCCGCCGCCTCAACTGTCACCGGGAGCTGCACCTGTGCCACACCCTGCCGACAACACAAACAATGTGAAACCACAACCGGCCATAAAACCCGAAAACAGCAATGAAACAGCAAAATAACATATCTCTGCTAAGCTCAGCCATTTCAGCGCTGATAGCGGTGGCATGTGCGGCTATGCTGGCTGGATGCTCCACCACCAAACGGATTCCGGAAGGTGAACAGCTCTACATCGGTGTGAAGAAAATCGACATAAAAGCCCCGGAAGGGGAAAAAGTGCCGGAGATGGTAGAAGCCAAGCTCTCCGAAGCTGTCAGTGTGCCCCCGAACAACGCCCTGTTCAAATCGGCAAAATACCGCATCCCCTTCCCTATCGGGCTGTGGGTCTACAACAACTGGGATGATCCGGGAAAAGGGTTCAAACACTGGCTTTATGATAAACTTGTGAGCGAACCGATTCTGGTGAGCGACGTGCGCCCCGACGTCCGCACCCACATGGTCGACGAGCTGCTCGACAACAACGGGTTCTTCCGTGGCTCGGCTTCATATGAAATCCTCGCTCAGAAAAACCCCAGAAAAGCAAAAATCAACTACACCATAAACACCGGGCCGGTCTACACGCTTGATTCCATCGCGCTACTGCCCGACACATGCCTGCTCAACCATCTCATCGACTCCGTTGCCGTGCGCGACCCATATCTGCGCCGGGGCGAGCGCTACAGCACCGATTCATTATCGGCCGCCCGCATCCGCATAACCAACGTGCTGCGCAACCGTGGGTTCTATTTCTTCCGCCCCGACTACATCGAATATCTCGCCGACTCCATACGTCAGCCCCTTAAAATCGACCTGCGCATGATGCTGGCCAACAACATCCCCTCGCCGATGCTGCGCCGCTACGTAACCGGCGATGTAACCGTCTATACATTCCGCAACCAGGGGGGAGGCACTCCCGACACAATCGCCACCCCACGCGCCACGCTCATTCAGATGCAACCGTCGCGGCTGCGGAAGCAGCTAATCCCCGAATGTGTCACATTCCGCGAAGGGAAAGTGTTTTCAGTGCGCGACATGAACCGCACGCAGACCCGGCTGGCACGCCTTGGCATATTCAATGCCATAGGCATCGATGTGGTGCCCGACACAGTCAGCAACTCAAACCGGCTCAACGTAATAGTGAACTGCACATTCGACACCCCCCTTGAAGCCACCATCGAGCTCAACGCCTCGTCGAAATCAAACAGCTACATCGGCCCCGGCGCACTGTTCGGGGTCACCAACCGCAACATTTTCGGCGGGGGGGAACAGCTGGGCGTAACCCTCACAGGCAACTATGAATGGCAGTCGGGCAAAGGGCGCTCGTCGCTGTTCAACTCATATGAGGTGGGCATCACAGCCTCACTCTCCGTGCCCAGGCTGCTTGCCCCGAAGTTCATCAAACGGCGCAACCGCAACCTCAACTGGACACGCTTCTCTCTTAATTTCGACATACTCAACCGGCCTCACTACTTCAAGATGGCCCAGTTCAACCTGTCGTTCAGCTATGACTGGCAGTCATCGCGATACTCCTCCCATACCCTCACCCCCTTTAAGATAACCTACACCAACCTGCTCAAAACCACCCACGCATTCGACTCCATAACCGGAGCCAACCCAGCCATTGCGCTCAGTTTCCGAAGCCAATACATCCCACAACTGAACTATACATACATCTACGACCGGGCATTCGACCGCGACAACCTGTTTAACTGGCAGATAACCGCACAGGAGGCCGGGAACGTCTTCTGGGCCATCTACCGCGCCTGCGGTGTGAAAGGGGAAAAACGGCTGTTCGGCACACCCTTCTCACAGTTCGTAAAAGCCCACACCCAGGTGGTCTACAGCCGGCGTCTGTGGGGCGACAACTGGCTCGTCAACCGAGTGGCCATAGGGGCCGCACATGCCTACGGCAACTCATCCGAAGTGCCATATGCAGAGCAGTTCTATGTTGGTGGCGCCAACTCAATCCGCGCCTTCACCGTGCGCTCGCTCGGCCCCGGCAGCTACCGCCCCTCGCAAGATGTGCGCGACAGCTACTTTGACCAGACCGGTACGTTTAAATTCGAGTTCAACACCGAATACCGGTTCCCGATTCTCGGGCCACTCCACGGCGCACTGTTCATCGATGCCGGCAACGTGTGGCTGCTCAAACGCGACCCCCTCCGCCCCGGCGGCGAGCTAAAAGCCTCGACCTTCCTACGCGACATAGCCCTCGGCACCGGAGCCGGGCTTCGGTTCGACATCGGTATGCTCGTTGTTCGCGCCGACCTCGGCATCGGCATCCACGCCCCATACCGCACCTCGCGCAAAGGCTACTACAACATGGAATCATTCGGCAAGTCGCTCGCCTTCCATCTGGCCATCGGCTATCCCTTCTGACCATCCATATCCGAAATATAAATCACACAGAGATAATCCATAATCCCCAAAGGCCCACGGAATACGGCAGTTTTCAGCCTAATGGAGTCAGCAAACCGGTTACGGAGTCTATTATGAAACCGCGCACGGTGATATCCGACGGCACAAGCGGATGGTTTCGCACCAGATCTACGGTCTCAGCCACGGCAGATTCAGTGTCGTCGAACCCATGAAGCCAACTGTCGAGGTCGATTCCACAATGGCGCATAAGCGAGATATGTTCCTCGTCAATTCCACGCTCGCGCATTAGGCTGAGCATATGCACCGAGTCCATTCCCTGGACACCGCAACCTGTGTGGCCTATTACCATAACCTCGTTAACACCAAGCTCATAAATAGCCACGAGCAGCGAGCGCACTGTTGAGTCAAACGGATTGGTTATGGTGCCACCGGCATTCTTTATCATCTTAACGTCGCCGTTTCTGATGCCCAAGGCAGCTGGAAGGAGGTGGGTCAGACGGGTATCCATGCATGTCACCACTGCAATCCGTTTGTCGGGATATTTCGAGGTTTCATACTGTTTGTAGTCACCCCGTTTCACAAATTCACGGTTATAGCTTAAGATTTCGTCAATCATATATCAAGATATTAATTTATTATCTGAATTTATCATCCCATCCCGCGGAGCAGATGCCTCCTATAAAAATGAAAAGTGTGTTTCTTCACAGAAACACACCTCCCTCATAACCAAAATTCAAGTATATATGTTCTTTTTGTCTAATTATTGAATCAAATTAAGTTTCAGCGCGAGACTATAAAAGCCATTGCAACTGATAAACACCACAAAATTATATATTTTCAGCGGTAGTAATAGCCGATGCCATGTTAAATTGAGTTAATGCGGCACATAGCGGCGTAGAGCGGCATTAAAACCTGTCTTGAGATCGCCTTACCAGGCCACCTTGAACTCAATACGATTCAGCCTGTGTGGGGAAATCAACAGCCTTCACGTCGGCTATGTATTGGCGTAGCGATGCATCGATTGTCTCTGCCAGATTAGCATACAGGCGCAGGAACTTGGGTTTGAACCCCACGTTCATGCCGAGCATATCCTGGAGCACCAGCACCTGGCCGTCGATATCCGGACCGGCACCGATGCCGATGACCGGTATCGAGAGTTCCGACGCCACCCTGGCTGCAAGCGCCGACGGAACTTTTTCAAGCACCAGAGCAAAACATCCGAGTTGCTCAAGCATATGCGCGTCGGCAATCAGACGCTCTGCCTCATCCGCCTCTTTGGCCCGTATGCCGTAGCCGCCGAATTTATTGACTGACTGGGGTGTCAGCCCCAGATGCGCCATCACCGGAATGCCGGCAGCCAGGATTTTTTCAACAGATTCGCGGATTTCACGGCCACCTTCGAGCTTCACCGCCGCAGCCCCCGATTCCTTAATCATTCTGACGGCATTGTGGAGCGCTGACGTCGCATCACCCTGATACGACCCGAAAGGCATGTCAACGATTACCATCGCCCGCTTAGCGCCGGCGGTGACACATTGCGCATGATAAATCATCTTGTCAATTGTCATGGGGATAGTGGTCTCATACCCGGCCATGACATTGGCGGCCGAGTCGCCAACAAGAATCAGATCCATCCCCGATGCGTCAACAAGCGAGGCCATTGTGTAATCGTAGGCGGTAATCATTGCGATTTTCTCGCCGTTCTGCTTCATACGTGCAACCGTTGCGGTAGTCACTTTTTTAATGATATCAACCGTATTTGTCGACATATCTTTTTCTTTACATAAATGAAAAGGCTATTTCCCTATCGGGAAAGAGCCTTTTCATGGTATCGTTTTTATCTAACAAAATATCCGGTTCATCAGTTGCCGGCCTGGAGGCGGGCACGGTCGAGCAGTTTCTCGACATCAACGTTGTGAGCCTGGCCATAGAGAGGATATTCTTTCATAATGTTTTCGTAGACGGCACACTCCTCTTTATAGTTGTTCTGTGCACGGTAGACGCGTGCGAGCTTAATCATGAAGAAGGGTGTGTAGGCCGGGTTGTGGTCGCTGGTGCGGATGGCTTCCTTAAAGGCCTTTTCAGCGTCAGACAGCCGGTCAAGGTTCACCAGGCAGTCGCCCTTGAGCGAGTATGCACCGGCACCGATGATATCGTCGTCGGCAGAGTATTTATCGGCATATTTGAGGGCTTCCTCATATTTTCCATCCTGATAGAGGAGAATTGCGCTCTGGAGGGCAGCGCGGTTGGCAGCGTCGTAGCTGCCGTTATCAGCCAGATCCATATATTGGGCTGCGGCAACAGAGTCGTTGCCAAGGGCGAGTTCGAGGTCAGCCACACCAATCCGGTCATTGGCTTTCTGGATGCCGGGGGTACGGAAGAAATAAACATAGGCAAGAACGACCACCGCCACGGCCACCACCGCAAGCGAGCAGATCATCACCATCTTTTTGTTGTCCTGAACCTTCTGGGTCATGGCGGTCAACGAATCGTTGATGCCGTCGAGACCGGTTTCAGGAGTCTCTTGTTGTTTCTTTGACATGGATTTATTCTGTTTTTGTTATTTGCATTTTAACAGTTGCCGGATATCACCGACAGCAAAACCCGCCCCGCAGAAATTCAAAGCCGGTTCAGAGCGCAAAATTAATGATTTAAGGTTATATGGCAAAAATTTTCGTTTGCTTTTCCTCTTTTTTTGAATTTTAAGCGTTAACTTTATGCGCCCCAAAGGCAAACGCGCCTCCGGCAGGGGCGAAACCCAGCATTTCGCAGACTGATGAAAAGAAAAGAGATAACCATCGGATATGACGAGCTTGACTACAACGGGCTCACCGACGCTGAACGCCTCCTTGTGGATGAAGCCCGACAGGCAACCCAACGTAGCTACGCGCCATATTCCCACTTCCGTGTTGGCGCCGCAATAGCCCTCGACAACGGAGTGATTGTGCCCGGCTCCAACCAGGAGAATGCGGCATTCCCTTCGGGCACCTGCGCCGAGCGGTCGGCATGTTTCTATGCCCATGCCCGCTATCCCGAAGCCAGATTCAAGATGATTGCCGTGGCCGCCCGGGGCACCGACGGCGAATTCCAGGCCGAACCCGTTGCGCCGTGCGGTGCCTGCCGCCAGGCGCTGCTCGAATATGAAACCCTCGCCGGCGCTCCTGTGCCGGTGCTGCTCGTAGGCCGGGAAAAAATCTACCGTCTTCCTTCGGTGGCCTCAACTCTCCCATTCGCGTTTTCAGAGTTCTGAAAGTTTCAAGAATAATTAGTAACTTTGCAGCAGCATAGCCACATATGTGCCTATGCGATTATTTCTCACCAAAGCATCACAGCAAATTGGATATTGACCCTTTACCAGCTACCGAGAGCCTCATAGGTAGCGCTCTCGCAAACTTCAACCTCACAGCAATGGCCGGCGCGTCATTGAGCGCACCCCAGATAGTAGCACTTATATGCGCCGCAGCGGCGTTGCTTATTTCAGGCTTTGTCAGCGGAAGCGAGATTTCATATTTCTCAATCACGCCGCAGCAGGCCGAGGATCTCGACGACTCCCCAAAATCAAACCAGATCAGGAAGCTCTTAGAATCGCCCGAGAGACTACTGGCCACCATTCTAATCACCAACAACCTGGTCAACGTCACCATAGTGGTGCTGACATCTTTCGCATTGTCGGAACTGTTCGGCATGATGGCTCCATGGCTCAACTTCCTGCTGCAGACAGTAATACTGACATTCCTCATCCTGCTCTTCGGAGAAATCCTCCCTAAGCTCATGGCCAACAACTCACCTCTGCGGTGGGCCGGATTCGCCGCAGGAGGTGTGTCGTTCCTCATGAAAATCTTCCACCCTCTGTCGTCGGTAATGGTCCACTCCACCAAGTTCGTCAACAAAGTCGTCACCAAGCAGAGCCGCAACATAACTACCGACGAACTCGAACATGCCCTGGAGATAACCGACGTCGAAGCGCGCCAAGACAAAGAGATGCTCGAGGGGATTCTGAAATTCGGCGACACGACCGCGGCGGAAATCATGACCCCCCGTGTTGACATAACCGGACTCGACTACGACATGACATTCGCCGAAGTGATGCGCGTGGTCATAGACAAAGGCTATTCACGCCTACCGGTGTTCGGCGAATCCCAAGACGACATACGCGGTGTGCTCTATGCCCGCGACCTGCTCCCCTACATCCCAGTGGAAACGGAAGAAGACAACCAAGATGCAACCACCGGCGCTACCACAGCAAACGGAGATTTCAAATGGCAACAGCTTATCCGCAAGCCATATTTCGTGCCGGAATCGCGAATGATCGACGACCTGCTTGAAGACTTCCGCCGGCTGAAACTCCACATAGCCCTCGTTGTCGATGAATACGGTGGCACGCAGGGCGTTGTAACTCTCGAAGACGTGCTCGAAGAAATCGTAGGCGACATAAACGACGAATACGACGAAGAGGAACTCACCTACCGCCGTCTCCCCGACGACACATATATTTTTGAAGGGAAAACCTTGTTGACCGACTTTTTCCGCATCACAGGCCTTGACGAAGAAGACTACGCCCCAGTGGCTGCCGACTGCGAGACCCTGGCCGGAATGCTCCTCGCCATCAAAGGGGACTTCCCCAAAGAGAAAGAGCCATTGGTCTACGGCCGGTGCCGCTTCCTGATCCTCGACATCGAGCACCACCGCATCGCCTCCGTAAGAGTCAAAGTAATGCAGGAAATCCAGACAGCCTGACCACCGCCATGCTCATCTTCGACAACGGCATCATAAAAGCCTATGCCCGCATCTTCCCCGAAAACCGCAAAAGAACACGACTGGAAATAGAGCAGACGGAAGAATCCCTGCTGGCAGAAGCCTTCCCCGGACACAAAAACATCGCAATCGGACACCGCGCAGACGGCGCGCCACTGCTCCTTAACACCCCCTTCCCCGCAGCCATATCAATAAGCCACAGCAACCGCGTGGTTGCGTTGGCAATAGCCGATAACAGCAAAGCCTCCTTTCATGGAATAGGAATCGACACCGAAACCTTCGACAGAGGCAGCCAGTTGCGCCGCATAGCCCCACGGTTTCTGTCGCCGCTACAGCGGTCTGCCATAATCACCGACCGCCAACTGCTACGGGCATGGACAATAAAAGAAGCCCTCTACAAGGCTGCCGGCCGCCCCGGCTGGCCGTTGCGTGAAATCCCACTCCCGCAAAAAAACGTCCCCGGCATAACCATCGCCGGGCATGGATGCACCATAACAGACATCGCGATTCCTGCCGATTGCGGTCTGATGACCCTTGCCGCCATATCCTCGCCAGGATAAACATCAAGACAAGTTTTTAGCCACCGTGGCAATGCCATACCACATTTTTTTGTAAATTTGCCTCCTCTGCCACCTTCCGTGGCTACCGGTCAGAAATAATTAACAAACAACAAACCCTTAAAAACATGAAACGCATATTCCTGCTCCCCCTGCTGGCAATCGCCATAGCACTGGGCGTGTCGGCACAGAACAGCAAGACCCCCGATGCGGGGCGACGCCAGTACCAGGTGTTCGGCGTGGCCTTCTACAACCTCGAAAACCTCTTCGACACCATCAATAACAATGGCACATACGACCTCGAATACTCCCCCGCAGGCGCAAAAAAATGGAACGGGAAAAAATATTGGTCAAAGATAGCAAACCTCGCCCGCGCAATAACCTCATTCACCACATCAGCAACCCCGAACGGGCCGGCATTCATAGGCGTTTCCGAAATAGAGAACCGCTCGGTGCTTGAAGACCTGGTGAAAGCCGTCGACGAGCGCCTCAAATCGGAAGGGCGCCAGCCCTGGAACCTACGCATCGTGCACCACGACTCTCCCGACCGCCGTGGTGTCGACGTCGGCGCACTCTACAATGAGCGCTATTTCAAATTCATCAACGTCAGCAACACCCCGCTGATAGTCGAAGGGAAGCCGGAGTTCCGCACACGCGACCAGATGTGTGTCACAGGCCGCATGGGCATCGACACCGTCAGCATCATCGTAAACCACTGGCCCTCGCGCCTCGGCGGCCAGGAGCAGTCGTCGCCCCTGCGCGAAGCCGCCGCCTACACATCCAAGCTTATCGCCGATTCCATCTGGGCGCTCCGGCCAAACGAAGGGATAATGGTTATGGGCGACCTCAACGACGACCCCTACGACAAATCATGCGCCAAAGTGCTCGGGGCAGCCAAAAAGCAGAAAGGGGTAGGCGCCCACGGATTCTTCAACCCATTCTGGAGCCTCCTCGACCAGGGCATCGGAACTCTGGCCTACAACAGCTCATGGAACCTCTTCGACCAGATTATCCTGAGCGGTTCGCTGCTTGAACAGAATTCCGGCGAAGGGCGCCTCCATTTCTGGAAAGCCAAAGTCAACAACTTCGATTTCCTCAAAGACAAAGAGGGCAACCGTCAGGGCTACCCCCTGCGCACATTCGCTTCAGGCATGTATCTCAACGGCTACTCCGACCACTTCCCGACCGAAGTGCTGCTGCGCCGCACCGTAGTGCGCAAACGCTGAGGCAATTATCATCTAAATCAAATAGGTCTTATTAGTCCAACAAGTCCAACATAATGTATAACAACCAGAATTCCATACCACCGGCCCTCCTGAAACGCGCCGGCATTCTCGGCGCATGTGCCGCCGCAATCATCGTGGCACTGTTTTTCATCGTACCCTGGTATAACGTGTGGCAGCAGGAAATGGCCGGAAAGGCAGAATTTGCCAAGGCCGAGCAGAACCGCAAAATAAAAATCGAGGAAGCCCGCGCCAACCTCGAAGCCGAAAAACTCAACGCCCAGGCCGAAATCGAGCGCGCCAAAGGTGCAGCCGAAGCCATCCGCATCGAAAACGGAAGCATCACACCCACCTACATCCAATACCTTTGGGTGCGCCAGCAGTCAGACCTCAGCGACAAAACAGTAATCTACATACCCACCGAAACCAACCTCCCCATCCTCGAATCCACCCGAATGCTCTTCGAGCCAAACGCCCCCAAATAATACCCTCCGACCCCATCACCACCCGGAGTTGCGCCCGCAAGGCCACAGCTCCGGGTGCTTTTACAATGCCGCCACTACCTTTGCATTCTTATTTATATATTTTCAAAAAAACTTTTTAAAAGATTTTGAGAAATAGCTGAACTCTTTTTGTATCTTTGCAGCATAGGCGATTTCGCTACATTATTAAAACCATTACCATGAAACACATCCTCCATATCTGTTTCATTTGTGCGGCGATGTCAGCATGCACAAATGCCAATGAAGAATCAGCGTTACCTGAATCTTCCTCCCCCCAACCACTCCTTGCACACACATTAACAAAACACAAGCAGCAGAGGTCATGCATGGGTCTGTGACGGAGGATATTTTTGCGAGGAGAATTCGGGTGAACTCATCTTGGATAAAACATTTTTACATTTTGATTGGGGATGGGGTGGCAACAATAATGGCTACTACCAGGGTCGATTTTTTAATGTTGGCAAATATTCGTTCAGCTATAATCAATATTTTGCCATCAAACGCCACATCTAATAACCATATATCATGAGAACATTAACACTGCTTATCATCGCCATTACCATGGCATGCAATGCGGCCAACTATTTCGTTGAGGGGATGGAATGGAAGATGGTGAAATACCCGGCGAGAACAAGTCCGGAAGACCCCGAACCCTATTTCGAGACACTTTATCTTGAAGGCTGTGAAAGACTTGATGACAAAACATGCGTTAAGCTTTGGTCAATAATCGAGGGAGAACAATCAGAAAAGCAGCTGCTCGCTTATATATTTACCGATGGTGACGAAGTTTACTTCCGTCTGCCCGATAATGACAGTTGGAAATTACTCTACGATTTCAACATGACCGAGGAGCAACAAAAAACATTCACACCTTTGAGATGGAACAATTCAGTTTGTAATCGCGAGGTGCAAATGCAATGCAAGACCCGTTACGGGGATAAAGCCCTAACCGATTGCGACATCATATTGATGTGGGAACTGGCCAATCCCACTACCGGCGACATCAATCCCTTCCCGTTTGAATGGATTGACGGCATCGGAGCCAAGGCCGGCCCCGATGCCAATTGCGGTTTATCCGGATTTGACGGCACGGGCGGCTCTATTCTCCAACAGGCATCGTTAAATGGCAAAATCCTTTACCACAACAGCTCTGCCACGCTAAACACAGTTACACCCGACAACATCCAATCCAACTCACTCCGTTATAACGTTGACGGCACACCATTCTCCAACGGCGACACCGGCATCTACATCGAAGATGGCAAAAAACATATTGCCCGCTGATTCCACCACGGCCTGAGATAACATTTATGGCGTTGTGTCGAAATTCGACCAACGCCTTTTTGGCATCCGGATGGAGAGGGTGCTGTCAGAATGGTTCAGATGGTAGGAGCCTGAGGGTGAGGGTGAAGGGAGTTGACTAAGGTCAATGACCGAACCCGAAGCCCTCGGGCGACGACCCAGATGAGCCATTATGACACACCCTCATAAATGTTATTTTGTTATCGGTTCAGAGGGGTTGCTCATTTCTGCTCTTCAGAGCCCGCGAACTCCATGAGGTAGGCTTTGATGAAGCCGTCGAGGTCGCCGTCCATAACCCCGTTTACGTCGGATGTCTGGAATCCGGTGCGGTGGTCTTTGACGCGGCGGTCGTCGAAAACATAGCTGCGTATCTGCGAGCCCCACTCGATTTTCATCTTCCCCGCCTCGACCTTGGCCTGTTCTTCCAAACGGTGGTTCATCTCCTTCTCATAAAGGATGGAGCGCAGGTGGCGCAGTGCGTTCTCGCGGTTCTTGGGCTGGTCGCGGGTCTCGGTGTTTTCAATCAGGATTTCCTCTTTCTCGCCGGTATAGGGGTCGGTGTATTGGTAGCGCAGACGCACACCCGATTCCACCTTGTTGACGTTCTGGCCGCCGGCACCACCGGAGCGGAAAGTGTCCCACGACATCAGCGCCGGCTCAACCTTCACCTCGATAGTGTCGTCAACCAAGGGGGTGACAAACACCGACGCGAATGAGGTCATGCGCTTTCCCTGGGCATTATAGGGCGACACACGCACAAGCCGGTGAACACCGTTTTCGCTCTTCAGATAGCCGTAGGCGAAATCACCCTCAACGTTGATGGTGCACGACTTGATTCCTGCCTCATCACCGTCGAGCAGGTTGGCTACAGAGGTCTTGTAGCCATGCTTCTCGCAATAACGCAGATACATACGCATCAGCATCGAGGCCCAGTCCTGGCTCTCTGTGCCACCCGCACCGGAGTTGATTTTCAACACCACACCCATGTGGTCTTCCTCGCGGCGGAGCATATTGCGCAGTTCGAGCGATTCGATTTTGGCTATGGCATCGGCATGCATGGCGTCGACTTCAGCCTCCTCAACCAGACCCTCCTTGAAAAAGTCCCAGCCGTTCTGCAGCTCGTCTACCGCCACCTCAACCTCATGATAGCCGTTGACCCAGGCCTGGAGGTCTTTAATCTTCTTCATCTGGGCCTGTGCCTCTTTAGGGTGCTCCCAGAAGTCGGGCACATGGGTACGAAGCTCCTCCTCCTCAATCTGTATTTTCTTGTTATCTATGTCGAGATAGCGTTTGAGCGCATCTTTACGTTCAATGGCATCTTTCAGCTGTTCCTGGGTAATCATGAAAACTTCAGGTTAGGAATTTTGTTATTTAAATGCGAAATTACACATTTTTTTCCGCACGGGAAAATAACCGCCCCACATTTGCCCGTTCAGAAATTAATCGCTAAATTTGTGGTGTAGAAGTAACGGCACAACAATTTAGGGTCTCCCCCACCTCTCTTTGGGGCGAGGCGCTATCTTTTTTGTTACGCATGGAAACTTCACCATATTATTGTAAAATCTTAACAGACGTAATATCATGGCTTTAACTTACATGACCAAAGATGGCTACAAGAAAAAAATGGAAGAGATAGCCTATCTTGAAAGTGTGGAACGCCCCCGCATATCGGCGGCCATCGCCGAAGCGCGCGACAAAGGCGACCTGTCGGAAAATTCTGAATATGACGCAGCCAAAGAGGCACAGGGAATGCTTGAGATGAAAATCGCCAAGCTCAAAGACCTCGTGGCCAACGCCCGCATAATCGACGAGACAAAGCTCAACACCGACGAGGTCAACATCCTCTCTCGCGTCAAAATCAAAAACACCAGCAACGGCATGAGTGTGGAATACACCATCGTGGCCGATTCCGAAGCCAATCTCCGCGAGAAGAAAATCGGAGCCTCAACCCCCATCGCCAAAGGGCTGCTCGGCCACAAAGTCGGCGACCTGGTTGAAATCCAAGTACCAGCCGGCCTAATGAAATTTGAAATCGAAGAGATATCATTGTAAAAGCTGAAAGCCGCAAGTTAAAAGCCGGGAGCCTTGGTTGATTCATATAACCATAGGATTTTCCGTACCATCCAATCAACTGGCGACTTACTACTTAAAACTCACGACTTAAACCCACCATGCCATCAATATTTTCACGAATCGCAGCAGGGGAAATCCCCTCATACAAAGTGGCCGAAGATGAGCGCCACTTCGCTTTCCTCGACATAAACCCGGTGCACCCCGGCCATGTTCTGGTAATACCCAAAAAAGAGGTCGACTACATCTTCGACCTCTCCGACGAGGAATACTCCGCCCTGATGCTCTTTGCAAAACGGGTAGCGAAAGCAATCAAACAGGCAATCCCATGCCGTAAAGTAGGTGTAACGGTCATAGGCCTCGACGTTCCCCACACCCATGTGCACCTCGTGCCCATGAACGAAGGTGCCGACATGAACTTCTGCGCCCCCAAACTCACCCTGCCTCAGCAGGAGATGGCCGGCATCGCTACAGCCATCAGCGCCAAGTTTGAATAAAAACACCGAACCGCATGAGAAAATACAGCATCGCATCTGCCATAGTAGCCCTATCGGCTGCAGCATGGCTCACAGGCTGCACCGACAAGAAATGGCACATCGAAGGCACCGTGGCTTCCGGTGAAGGTAAAAGCCTCGTGCTCGAAGCCCCCAACGGCAACGGAGGATGGTATCCGGCCGACACCGTGACCATAGGCAACAACGGAAGCTTTTCCATTGCCGGTGAACCCGCCGGGCATCCGGAAGTCTACCGTCTAACCCTCGGAAACGAATCGGTATATTTCCCGATCGACAGCCTTGAAAGCGTCACAATCACTGCCGATGCATCATCATTCGGCACCTCCTACACCGTGGGAGGTTCTGAGTCTGCAGAACAGATGCAAGAAGTCAACGACATGATTGCTCAAGCCGTCAAGCGGGGAGGGGAAGAAGCCGTTGCCTATGACCCGGAGCTGAAACGGGCCTTAGCCGAACAGATTCTGCGCGACCCCTCAGGCATAGTATCATACTACACCATCTTCCGCCGAGTCGGCAACACCCTTCTGTTTAACCCGTCTGAAAAAACAGACCTGCGCCTGATCGGGGCCGTGGCCAACGCATTTGCAAGCCAACGCCCTGCCGACCCACGCACCGCATTCCTGGCCAATCTCTACATCGGCAACCGGAAATCGGCAGGCGCATCCTTGCCCACCGACACCATCGTAGCCCAGGAAATCCATCTGCCGGAAATCACATTGCTCGACGACGAAGGCAAAACGCAAACCCTGTCGGAAGTGACCTCGAAAGGCAACGTAGTGGTGCTGAACTTCACAGCCTACAGTGCCGAGGCATCTCCCGCCTTCAACCTTGAACTGGCAAAAATCTACAACGCCAATAAATCCTCCGGGCTGGAAATCTACCAGGTATCGGTCGACGATGACGAATTCTTCTGGAAACAGGCCGCACGCAACCTCCCATGGATAACCGTCTACAACTCTCCTAAAGACGGTGCCGACAACCTGTTGCGCTACAACGTGACCACCCTTCCCGCCACCTTCATCATCAACCGCAACGGCGAACTCGTCGAGCGCATCGAAGACATCACCCGCCTCGATTCCGCCATAAAAAGATACCTGTAACAGCCACACGCGCCATGCGAATCCTACTACTGGGCGACGCCAGCAACTTCCACCGCACCCTTGCAACCGGCCTGCGGCAACTCGGGCAAGAAGTGGTTGTGGCATCCGACGGCACCATGTGGATGAACACCGAGCGCGACATCGACCTGTTGCGCCGCCACAGCAGCAGACTCGGAGGGCTCGAACTGTGGTGGCGCGTAAAACACCGTCTGCACCAACGCCTGCAAGGCTTCGACATAGTTGCAATCCACAACCCCATATTCCTCTGCCTCAGGCCACACCGCTGCCGCTACATCTTCGACCGCCTCAGGCGCGAAAACCGCTCCGTATTCCTCACAGCCCTCGGCACCGACACCCCATATATCGAAGAGTGCCTCAGCCCGCATTCCACTCTACGGTATAACGAATTCCGGCATTACGGCTCCCCGGCACCCCTGGCCATAGAGCACCCTGAAACAGAACAGGCATGGCTAACCCCCCCTCTGCAGCCGCATTGCAGCCACATATATGCCCACATCGACGGCGCCGTGGCTGCTCTCTATGAATACCACCTGTCAATCAGACGCGTCCTGCCGCCGCAAAAATGCGCCTACGGAGGCATCCCTATCGACACCGATGCTATCACACCGGTCGGAATCCCCGAGCGGCCCGGAAAAGTAAGGCTGTTTCTCGGCCGACACAACTACCGCATGACAATAAAAGGCACCGACCGTTTAGAGACAGCCGCCCGCCGAGCCATCGAGCGCCACCCCGGCAAAGCCGAACTTGTAATAGTCGAAAACCGCCCTTACAAAGAATACATCGAACTGCTCAAAAGCGCCCACGTTGTCATAGACCAAGCCTACAGCTACACCCCCGCCACCAACGCCCTTCTCGCAATGGCAAACGGCCAGTGCACCGTAAGCGGCGGCGAACCCGAATACTACGACTTCATAGGCGAGACTGGCCCCGGCGCCAACCGCCCCATCTTCAACGCCCCGATCGACGTTGACGCCATGACAGCCCTCTTCGAGCAGATAATAACCCATCCACAACAGTTGCGTGAGCGCGGCCTCCGCAGCCGCGAGTTCGTGGTCAAACACAACTCCGCCACCACCGTCGCCCGCCGCTTCCTCACCTTCTGGCAATCCCGCCTACAACCATGACAGATGCGCCCATACTCTCAGTACTGATTTCCACATACCGGCCCGAAGGCATACAACGGGTCTCCGCAATGGCTCTTCCCAGGGCAAACGGTATTGAATATGTAGTTTCTTGGCAAGAACACCATGACTTCCCAGTTCCCGAGGAAATCAACCAGCGCAGCGATATAAGGGTAACACGGACGGAATCAAAAGGGTTAAGCAATAACCGTAATAATGCGCTTGCCAATGCCCGTGGAGAATTCGTGCTGATTGCCGATGATGATGTGAAATACACACATGCGCAATTACAAACCATAATCGACACATTCCGGAATAATCCTGAAACCGACTATGCATCGTTCAGGTATTCAGGATCCGAAAAGAAAACTTATCCTGACACAATCACTGATTTGAAAAAACTCCCTAACGGTTTTTATCAAAGCAGCATAGAAATCGCATTCCGGCGGAACCTTTTCACCAACGGGCTTCAATTCTGTACGATGTTCGGTCTCGGCGCCCTGTTTTTCAAATGTGGAGAAGAAGAATTATTGCTATTGAGAGCACGTCGGCTGGGTCTAAAGTGCACATTCTTCCCCATCACGATAACCTCGCACCTCCATCAATCTACCGGAGATAGAATCTCAGACCCCGGAATTATTTATTCCAAAGGGGCTCTGATTGCACTGTCACATCCTGCAACTTTCATTCCACGTGTTTTTGTGAATGCATGGAGAATATCTAAAACAGGTAAACTCAGATTCTCAACAGCATCCGGCAGAATGTTAAAAGGCGCTTTTTATGCCCTCTCCAATAAAACTATCAGAAAATATGCCCTCCTCCCCATATGACAAACCAAATCCAGCTCACAGTCATCATCCCGGTCTATAACCGGGCATCATTGGTGAAGCGCACACTCGAAAGCGTGGAGCAGCAGACCCTCAGGCCGTTACGGGTGATATTGGTTGATAACAACTCAACCGACAGCTCCCTTGCGACGCTCCGGCAATGGAAAGCCATCAACGAGCAGCCCGACTTCCTGATTGACGTGCTGACCGAAAACCGACCAGGGGCGGCAGCCGCACGCAACCGCGCCCTGGCAGAAACCACATCTGAGTTTGTGATGTTTTTCGACAGCGACGACACCATGGCACCCGACCACTGCGCACGTGCCCTCGCCGCACTTACATCGCCGCGACAGCCCGACCTCGTGGGGTGGGACATCAACATGCACCTGCTCAACGGCGCCACCGTGCGCAAACCGTTTTATGCCGCCGACCCGCTGTGGCACTGCGTGATGCACGGCTCGATGGGCACTCAGCGCTGGGCCGCACGCACATCGCTTGTGCGCCGTGCAGGAGAATGGAATCCCGACATTATGGGATGGAACGACATCGAACTGGGCACACGGATGCTGCTGCTGTCACCGCGCATTGAAAAACTCGGAGGCCCGGTAACCGTAGATGTCTTCAGCCAGGCCTCATCGATCACCGGCACCGACTTCTCCTCCTCGCAAAAAAAATGGGAGGCCGCATTAGACGCCATAGAATCATCCATGCCCGACCGCAGGCTGCGCCGCTACCCCAACCTGCGCCGCGCGCTGCTTGCCGGCAACTATGCCCGCGAAAACGCCGCAGCAGCCTCCCGCAGCCTCCTCTCTACAGCCATCGACAAAGAGCAATCGCGTTTCCACCGCCTCCTTCTCCGCGCCGCCAGCCGCTACGTGGCCCTCGGAGGGCGCGCCGCCGCCCGTCTCCTCCGCCCCCTCTATTAAGCCCCCCTTGTATAGAGGCAAAGACCAAATCTGAATCGTAGGGATGCACGGCTCGTGCGTCCGATATGCGCTTGGCACTCAAACGATAATATAGTTTATTTATTGGCAAAGCGATTAAAATCGGTTTCAGACGCACGAGCCGTGCGTCCCTACTATCCGCAGTGCCGTAACACCTGCTGATAATATGCACTGTAATTTCGACTTGCCCCGCTGGCATCCCTCTTGAATCCACTTGAATCCACTTGAATTGCCGCTTGAATGCCGCTTGAATGCCGCTGAGACCCTCTTCGAGGCAGCAAACGGGATGCCTTCAAAGCCTGCGCGGCAGGCGGATATAGGGCTAAAATTCAGCAATTTGCGCCCCACAATTGACTGTTTTGGTGATTTTTCGTATCTTTGTGTGTTAATTTGGCGCAAAATTGCGTCATATTAACACACAAAGATACCCGAAAACAGCCCATGAACGCCCCCCAGAACCCCTCCGCAACCCCCAACGCCGACTTCGCCGCCGGTGCCGCCGCCGGTGAAGGCCTCCTCTCTTTCGACAACGCCGACAACACCAACGCTTCCGCCGACGCCGAGAACCCTGATGCCTCAACCGGCTCAGCCGAATATATCGAAGACGACATCAAGACCCTCGACTGGCGCGAACATATCCGCCTGCGCCCCGGCATGTATATCGGCAAACTCGGCGACGGCACATATAACGACGACGGCATATATGTGCTGCTAAAAGAGGTGCTCGACAACGCCATCGACGAATACATGATGGGCTTCGGACGCCAGATTACGGTCGACGTTGACGGCCCGACAGTGACCGTGCGCGACTACGGGCGCGGAATCCCGCTGGGCAAGCTCGTCGACGTGGCATCCAAGATGAACACCGGCGCGAAATATGACTCCAAGGCATTCAAAAAATCCGTAGGGCTCAACGGCGTGGGCATAAAGGCTGTCAACGCCCTTTCGGATTCATTCGTCATCCAAAGCTGCCGCGAAGGGATGATGCGCCGCGCAGAATTCGTGCGCGGCGAACTGGTGAACCAGACCCAGGAAACGGCCACCGACGAGCCTAACGGCACATTCGTGCAATTCACCCCCGACAACACCATATTCCGCGACTTCCACTACAACGAGGAATTCATCATAACCCTGCTGAAAAACTACACCTACCTCAACACCGGCCTGGCGATAGTTTTCAACGGCAAACGGTTCATCTCGCGCAACGGTCTGCTCGACCTGCTCAGAGCCAACATGACCAAAGACCCGCTCTATCCAATCATCCACCTCAGCGGTGAAGATATAGAGATTGCCATAACCCACGCAAACCAATACGGCGAGGAATACTACTCCTTCGTAAACGGACAGCATACCACCCAGGGGGGCACCCACCTTGCGGCCTTCAAAGAATCGGTGTCGCGCACAATCAAAGACTACTTCAGCCGCAACTTCGAGTATTCCGACATACGCAACGGCATGATTGCCGCTGTATCAATCAAAGTTGAGGAACCGGTCTTTGAATCGCAGACCAAAACCAAACTCGGATCACGCGACATGGGCCCCGACGGCCCCACAGTGGCCAAATTCATCAGCGACTTTCTAAAAAAAGAGCTCGACAACTACCTCCACAAAAACCTCGAAACCGCTGAAATCATTCTAAAGAAGGTGCAGGAAAGCGAGCGCGAGCGCAAAGCCATGGCGGGCGTCACAAAAATCGCCCGCGAGCGCGCCAAGAAAGTCAACCTCCACAACAGCAAACTGCGCGACTGCCGAGTTCATCTCAACGACCCCAAAGGCGACGAAGACCGCAAACTCGCTTCATCGATATTCCTCACCGAGGGCGACTCCGCATCCGGATCGATAACAAAAATCCGCGATGTCGAGACACAGGCCGTCTTCTCCCTGCGCGGAAAACCGCTCAACTCCTACGGGCTTACACGAAAGGTTGTTTATGAAAACGAAGAATTCAACCTGCTCCAGGCGGCCCTTAACATCGAAGACGGCATCGACGGGCTGCGCTATAACAACGTGATTATCGCCACCGATGCCGATGTCGACGGAATGCACATACGCCTGTTGCTGCTGACCTTCTTCCTCCAGTTCTTCCCCGACCTGGTGAAGAAAGGCCACGTCTACGTGTTGCAGACCCCCCTGTTCCGCGTGCGCGACAAAAACGCATCGAAACGCGCCGGGAAAAAAACACGCCAAAATCCCGACCGGGAAAAAGACAATTCCACCGTCTACTGCTACTCCGACGAAGAGCGCATAGCAGCCATCAACCGTTTCGGGGCAAATGCAGAAATCACCCGATTCAAAGGATTGGGCGAAATATCACCCGACGAGTTCCGGGGCTTCATCGGAGCCGACATGCGCCTCGACCGCGTCACCCTCCGCAAAGAGGACGGTGTGGCCGAAGTGCTCGAATTCTACATGGGCAAAAACACCTCCGACCGCCAGAATTTCATCATCGACAACCTCGTGGTTGAAGACGACTCCCAAATATCCTGACACCCCCCGCAATGACACAACAACGCATAGCCCTGTTCGCCGGGTCATTCGACCCCTTCACAATCGGCCACAAGTCAATCGTTGACCGGGGGTTGCAACTTTTCGACGGAATAGTCATAGCCATAGGCATCAATCCTGCAAAAAAGCCCTGGCAACCTCTTGAGCAGCGCATAGCCCTTCTTGAGAAAATCTATGCAGACGATTCACGGATAAAAATCGCCACCTTCTCGGGGCTGACTGTCGATGCCGCCCGCCGGTTCGGAGCATCATTCCTTCTGCGGGGGGTGCGCACCGTGGCCGATTTTGAATATGAGCGGCAACTGGCCGATATCAACCGCAACCTTTCCGGCATCGAATCTGTTTTAATTTATGCATTGCCACAACTCGCATCACTGAGTTCGTCGGCTGTCAGGGAGCTGGCATCACACGGTGTTGACATCTCCCCCTACGTTCCAACTATTTAACACCTTAAGAATGAAACGCATCATCATAACCCTGTCGGCAATGGCTGCCATCATAGCCTGCCACGGGCAGCGCAACGCATCCATGCCCGAAATCACCTTCACCCCCCAGCAGAAACTCCATTACGCCGAAAAAATCATAGAAAGCTATTATGTAGACGACGTCAACTCCGACAAAATTGTCCAGGAGGCCATAGTCGCCATGCTGAAAACCCTCGACCCCCATTCATCCTACTCCGACCCCGAAGAGACAAAAGAACTAACCACCCCCCTCGAAGGCAACTTCAGCGGCATCGGAATACAGTTCAACATGCTCAACGACACCCTCTTTGTGATTCAGACAACCTCAGGAGGCCCTTCGGAGAAAGTCGGCATACTGCCGGGCGACCGAATCCTGTCGGCCGGCGACTCGATCATTTCCGGAGTGAAAAGCCCTAATTCAAGAATCCTGAAAATACTCCGTGGCCCCAAAGGCTCGCGAGTCGACCTGAAAGTTCTCCGCAAAGGCGTCAAAGAACCCATCGATTTCAGCATTACACGCGATGACATACCCATCTACAGCATCGACGCGGCCTATATGGCCGACCCACAAACCGGCTACATACGCATCTCCCGCTTCGCTGAAGAGACAGATGCAGAATTCCGCAAAGCCGTCAAAAAACTCCGTTCACAAGGCATGAAACAGCTCATCATAGACCTTGAAGACAACGGCGGCGGTTACCTCAACGCCGCCCACCAGCTTGCCTCCCATTTCCTGAAAAAAGGCGACCTCGTTGTCTACACCGATGCCCCGAAAATGGGGAAGATGGTCTATGGAGTCGAACAGCCCGGCGACCTCCAGACCGAAAAAGTCGTTGTGCTGGCAAACCAGTATTCAGCCTCGGCAAGCGAAATCCTGTCGGGAGCGCTACAGGACAACGACCGCGGGCTGATTGTAGGCCGGCGCACATTCGGCAAAGGCCTCGTGCAGCGTCCGTTCCCTTTCCCCGACGGCTCAATGATACGACTGACCGTATCGAAATACTACACCCCTGCGGGCCGTTCAATCCAAAAGCCATATGCCGCCGGCGATGAGGAAAGCTACCGCAAAGACATCATCCATCGCTACGAGGCCGGAGAATTCTCTTCGGAGGATTCAATCCACCTGCCCGACTCCCTACGGTTCGAGACACTGCATAACCACCGGCCCGTCTACGGCGGAGGCGGCATCATGCCCGACCTGTTCGTACCCATCGACACAACAGCCTATTCTGAATACTACCGCGACCTTGTGGCCAAAGGGATTCTGAACCGCTACTGCATCACCTATGTCGACAACAACCGCAAACAGCTCAAAGCAGACTATCCTACCGAAGAGGCATTCATAAGCCGGTTCTCCGTCGGCGACCCGATGATGCAGGAAATAGTGAAAATGGGCGAATCCGACAGCATAAAATTCAACCAAGAGCAGTTCGACCGCTCACGGGCAATGATGGAGACCATAGTGAAAGGAATAATCGGACGCGACCTTTTTGAAACATCCACCTATTTCAAAGTCGTCAACCCTGTGTTGAATCCGGTCTTCCGGCAAGGGCTCGAGCTAATCAACGATGACAAACGCTACAACCGCCTTCTACGCGAGGGCAGGAAAGCACAACCTGTTCAGAAAGTCGAAAAAGTGGCCTAAAACACCACGATTTGCAAATAAAAGTTAACACCACGCCACTTTGCTAAGGCAAAACAGAGCGATATAGGGGGGAATAGCCTAACTTTGCGCCCGCAAATCTCTCCAACACCCCATACCAAAACTGATATGGCAAACATACTGACAACACTTGTCTCACGGCAGACCCGCAAATATGCCGACCGTCCGGCCGTCTACCGGCGCGACCCGCAAGGGCAATGGATAGCATATTCCTGGAATGAAATGGCAGCAATGGTCGACCAGGCCTCATGCGCCCTCGAAATCCTCGGAATAAACGAAACCGAAAAAATCGCCGTTTTCTCGGCAAACAACCCCTATGTTCTCATAACCGATTTCGCAGCATTCGCAAACCGCGCAGTGCCGGTGTCGATTTATGCCACCTCTTCTCCGCAGCAGGTTGAATATATCGTGCGTGATGCCGGCGCCAGAATCCTCTTTGCAGGCGATGAAAAACAATACCGCATAGCCCGCGAGGTAATGGCTGCTGTTGACACACTAACACAAATTGTGACCTACGACGATATAGCGCGCGATGCCGACGATCATACAACACTGACATTCACCCAGTTCCTGAGCCTCGGTGCTGCCGCATCAGACAAATGCCGGGAAGAAGTGGCACGCAGAACCGCCGCCGCCGAACCCGACGACATCGCAACACTGCTCTACACCTCAGGAACCACAGGCGACCCCAAAGGAGCCATCCTGCCGCATTCATGCTTCAACGCGGCAATAGAAATTCACCATGAGCGGCTGACATCGCTCTCTGATGCCGACACTTCGCTCTGCTTCCTGCCGTTGAGCCACATCTTCGAGAAAGCATGGACATTCTTCGCGCTTGACTGCGGCATGAAAGTCTATGTAAACCGCGACCCGCGCGAAATCCAGAACACAATCGCCGAAGTACACCCCACCTGCATGTGTGCCGTGCCACGCTTCTGGGAGAAAGCCTACGCGGCCATCCAGGAGAAAATCAGCAACATGCCACCATTGAGCCGGTGGATGTGCGCCCGTGCCCTGAAAACAGGCCGTAAACGCAACATCGACTACGTGCGTCTTGGCAAACCGGTGCCGGCAATGCTTGAAGCCCGTTATCAATTCTACAACAAACGCATATTCGCCAAAGTGAAGCGTATAATGGGAATAGAACACGGCAACATATTCCCAACAGCCGGGGCTCCGCTCAGTCCGGCAATCACCGAATTCTTCAGGGCTATGGGAGTACCCATCGTAATCGGCTACGGATTGTCTGAAACCACAGCCACAGTCAGCTGCTTCCCATATGTAGGATATGAAATCGGCACTGTCGGAACCGTTCTTCCCGGCATCGAAGTCAAGATAGGAGCCGACAGCGAAATCCTCGTTAAAGGCCCCACTGTGATGCGCGGCTACTATAACAAGCCTCATGAGACCGAAGCCGTGTTCACTCCCGACGGATTCTTCCGAACCGGCGACGCAGGCTACATCAACCCCGACGGCGACATTGTGCTCACAGAGCGCATCAAAGACCTCTTCAAAACCTCAAACGGGAAATACATCGCGCCACAAGCCATTGAAAGCCGTCTGGGTGAAGACAAATATATTGAGCAGGTAGCCGTCATAGGAGATAACCGCAAGTTCGTCACAGCCATAATCGTGCCTGCCCTCGAAGCCATCAAAGAATACGCACGGCGCAAGCAGATTCAATACCGCTCACTCGAAGAACTGGTCAAAAACGCCCAGGTGCGCGAACTCATCAGCCGCCGCATCGAAGCCCTGCAAGACGGCCTCGCCTCTTTCGAGAAAATCAAGAAATTCACCCTGCTTCCGAAAGAATTCACAATGGAGGCTGGTGAACTCACAAACACATTGAAAATCAGGCGTCCGGTCATAAACCGTCATTACGCCTCCGAAATCGAGGCCATGTATGCCTGAACAGCATAACAACGACCCTTTACATCACGATAATACAAATAAATCGGCCTCCTGTGGCGGAGGCCGATTTATTTGTATTATCGTGAATTAATCACTAATTTTGCGCAACAATGACAGCAGTATTGCGCAAAATATCCGTAACATTGGTGATGGCGGCAACAATAGCAACCGGCCTTCAGGCATCATCGCCAAAAGCCTGGGAAGAGGTAAACACCTCCATCCCGCAGAATGCGCAACCTGTGGATATAGACAGCAACATCTCGATAGCTGTAATTGATGATTATATCTACATACATTCCGATAAACCCATAACTGTAAAACTGTTCTCCATTCTCGGGCAGTTGATTTCACAGGAGACAGTGAAAGCCGGCACACATCGCATCCATCTAAAATCTCGGGGCATCTATATCCTCCGCGCCGGCACCGCCACCCGACGCATCACCATTTAAGAGATTGCCTAAGAAACTGTTTGAATCTGATTCAATAAAATTTAAACAGTTTCTTAATGATCGGTTTGTTTTATAGACATAAAAACGGGGGTTGTGTCGCAATCAATGATTCTGACACAACCCCCGTTATAGATGATATCTGAATTTATTTCTCAGCCTTGGGGGCACGCGGTTTGCACACACGCTTCGGCTTTGCGGCCCTATCATCTGCCTTCGCCGCTTTTGCAGCCTTTTTCGGTTTCTCAGCCGGGGTTTCCTCCTTAGCCTCGCGCAACTTATGCTCTTCGTTGAGATGCTCTTCGTTGAGGCGGTAGGTGGTCAGCTCCTTGTTCAGGGTCTCTATTTCACGGGCCTGGTTGCGGATTGTGGTCAACAGCGAATTAAGCTCCTCATTCTCAATCGACATGGGATACTGTTCTTCGACACGCACAATGAAATCGGAAAGCACGTTCATATAGTTGGTGAAAGCCTGATAGGGGGTTTCGTAAGGGCTGAAAGCCGCATGCATAGCACCGTCGGCCATATGTTTGGTCGACATGTAGAACAGATGGTCTGAGGCCTGCAAGCGCCCCCAATCCTGCTTTAGCTGCCGGTTATCTGCCAGACGAACACGCTCAGCAACGGAATAGAGCTTGCGGAAAGCCTCGTTCTGCAGCTGGTTGCCGAGCCATGCCGAAGTGTCGCGGGCTTCGTCGGCCCACGAAATCGGATGCACTATCGACAATTCTGCCACCGGCTTGAGGGTTTTGACCGCCTCTGACGGGGTGATGAATTCAACACCACGCTCGGCTGCAAAACGGGGAAGCGCCTCAAGGAACTGGAAGATACCGGTGTCAGCCCCTTGCATTTCGCCAAAAGTCTCAAGATTCATAAACAGGTTGAAAACCTGCTCTTCCTGGGGAGTATCCGCAATCCAGCCGATATATTTGTCGGCCGTCAAAGGATATTCGTTCCAGGATGTATTGGAGAAACGGTAGGTGATGTCATCTGACAATTTGTCGTTTTTAAGCAGCAGTTTCAGCTTAGGGGCGGAAGCGGCGGAATACACATAGTTAGGCGACTTCCATCCGAGAATATGTTTGGCACCCTCGGTGATGCACCCCTTGAATCCCATATCGAGAATCTGCGGAGCCAGCTCATCGGAATAAATAAGCTCTGCATTGCGGAACACCTTCGGCTTAACACCGAACAGCTCGTTAATCTTGTCGCTGTGGAGCTTGACCTGGATGCGGAACTCTTCCGGATCGGCGAGCGATGCCAGCGAATGGTCGTAGGTCTCGGCCAGGAATTCAACCTTCCCTGTGGCAGCGAGTTTTTTAAGTATGTCAACAAACTCCGGCACATACTGCTCACACTGCTCCAGCGCAACGCCGGTAATCGACAGAGCGCAACGGAAAGCCCCGTTGGTCTCCTCAATCATCTTCAAAAGGCTTTGGGCGGCAGGGATATAGCTGCGGTGTGCTATGCGTGTGATGATATCGTCGTTTGCGAAATCATCATAATAATAATGGTCGTTACCTATGTCGAAGAAACGGTAGCGCTTCAGACGGAACGGCTGGTGAATCTGAAAATAGAAGCAAATAGCTTTCATATCTTGATTTTGTTATTTTATTGTCTGTTAATGAATGTATTAGTTGCCGGATTACCAGCCGAGCACCTTGTGGTAGATGTCTATCACCTTCTTGCCGGCCTTGTCCCAGGTAATCTGGTTCACCTCGGCCAGACCATCTTCACGCAACTGGTTATACATCGCCGGATATGTGATTATCGAATAGATGGCGTCGGCCATGGCGTCGATATCCCAATAATCGGTCTTAATCACATTAGTCAGGATTTCAGCGCAACCGCTCTGCTTTGAAATAATCGAAGGCACACCCATCTGCATCGCTTCAAGGGGCGAAATGCCGAAAGGCTCCGACACCGAAGGCATGATATAGACATCCGACGCTTTCAGCATCTCATAAACCTGTTTCCCTTTCTGGAAACCGGGGAAATGGAAACGGTCGGCGATGCCACGCTCTGCGGCAAGGTTGATCATCTTATCCATCATATCGCCCGAACCGGCCATGACGAAGCGCACGTTGTGGTCGAGCTTCAGCACCTTGGCAGCCGCTTCAACGAAATATTCCGGCCCTTTCTGCATGGTGATGCGGCCAAGGAAAGTCACTATTTTGTCTTTCGGTTTCTGCACCTCCACATCAAGCAGTTCGCGGCTCAGGGGCACAACCGCATTGTGGACGGTGGTGACTTTTGCCGGGTCGATGCCATATTTCTCGATAACGGTCTGTCGTGTCAGGTTGCTCACAGTGATGATGTGGTCGGCATGCAGCATTCCGTCACGCTCGATACCGAAAACCGTGGGGTTGACATTGCCGCGCGAGCGGTCATAATCGGTGGCATGCACATGTATCACCAGCGGTTTCCCAGTCACCTGCTTGGCATGTATGCCCGCAGGATAGGTCAGCCAGTCGTGGGAGTGGATTATATCGCAGTCAACAGTGCGTGCAATAACTCCCGCCACTATCGAATAATTGTTGATTTCCTCAAGCAGGTTATCGGGATAACGCCCCGAAAACTCTATGCAGCCGAGGTCATTGGTGCGCATGTAGTTGAAATCGGCATAGATTTTGTCGCGCAGACGGAAATACAGGTCGGGATCCATCACCTTCCCTATCCGGCTCTCAACATAATCGCGGCTGACGTCGCGCCATGCCACCGGCACCTGCGAAGCGCCGATGATGTGGGCAAACTCCCTGTCTTCATCGCCGAATGGCTTGGGTATGACAAAGGTTATGTCCATATCTCCGCACTCCCACATGCCTTTTGTCAGGCCATAGCTGGCGGTTCCTAAGCCGCCGAGGATATGAGGGGGGAACTCCCACCCGAACATTAATGCTTTCATATCGTGTTATGCGTGGTTTCTGTGTTATGAATCAAAACGTTTGAGAGTGCGGATGGTGCGGAGCACCTCGGCGATATTCGTGGCATGGGATATGGCGCCGCGGCCTGAGAAGGGGGGATTGCCGTCGTAGAGCTGCGACAGCGAACCGATGCAACCCTGCGACATCTCCTCCTCGAAGCCTATCAGCATACGGTCGATATAGCTCACTCCGCTGCGTCCGAACACTTTCAGATAGGCGTCGGCATAGAAGCCCATCAGCCACGGGCGAGCCGGGCCGTTGTGCATGGCCATCTCCCGGTCATAGGGCGACCCGAGATAGAACGGGCGGTAGCCGTAGCTTTTAGGGGAAAGTGTACGCAAACCTTTGGGCGTCAGAAGCTCACGGGTCACGACATCAAGCACACCTTTGCGCTGGCGCCGGTCAAGCGGCGAATAGTCAAGCCCGATGGCAATAGCCATGTTCGGCCTCACCGACGGGTCGGCATAGTTGCCGCTCACATAATCATAGAGATAACCGAAATCATTGAGGAATGTATTGACAAACGGCTCTTTCATCTTATCAGCGACATCAATCCATGCCCGGCGGCGCCCCGCCAGCTGCGGATTCTCCTCCACAAGGTCGGCGGCAAACATAAGGGCATTATACCAAAGCGCATTGATTTCAACCAGATAGCCCGTGCGTGGAATCACCGGGCGCCCTTCCCACACCGAATTCATCCATGATGCCGGAGTGATGGTGCCGTCCGCAGCCAACAGCCCGTTGTCGTCGACATGCAGCCGCGGATGATTGCCGGCAAGCACGAAATCGAGCAGGTCGGCAACGATTTCGCTGTAGCGGGCGGCAGCCTCAGTGCGTCCATAATTACGAGCATACTGCTGTATAGTCCAGATTGCCCAGCCTGGAATGTCAGGCAGGTCAATTCCATGTATCGTGCGGGAGATATGTCCGTCGGTCATATAGCGGTTAAGCGCGCCGATGGCAGTCGCCATGATTTCCTCGAAGTCGCCACGATGGTCGATGGCTATGGTATTGCCAGGGAGCGACATGAATGTGTTGCGTGCCAGGATAGTGCCCCACGGATAACCTGAAAGCATGTATTCGTGGGTGCCTTTCTTCAGATAAAGCTGCTTGGCAGAATTCTTAAGGCAGTTGAAGAAACTGGTGCGTGCAGTGCGCGAAGCGATCTCACTTTCATACATCTTCGCGAGGCTCCTTGTGCTGATTTCCGACAATCCGGCAGAGAAAATGATGCTCTCCCCCTTTTTGATGTTCACCTGGAAATAGCCGGGCACCCAGAGGTCTTCAGTGTAGGGAACACCACGCTCAAGGTCTTTGACATATTCCACGTTCTTATACCAGTTCGGGTCATATACAAACTCAGGCTTACGGGTCAACTGCATGTAGAGCGTAGGATAACCCTCATAAAGGCAACAGGCGACACCGTTCTGCACCGGCGCACACTCAGTGTTGAGGCGGTCGTTGGCAATCACAAGCGCATTGCTCTCGCGAAACGACAGGAACGGGCGGAACTGCAACGTCGTGGGCGAATGCGCCTCGACAAGAGTGTAACGGATCAGCACACGGTTCTCCTGCGATATGAATATCACCTCTTTTGTCAGAATAACGCCACCCACACGATATGTGGTGCGTGGCACGCTCTCGCAGTCAAACTCGCGGATATATTTGTGACCCGCAGGGCTGTAGACACCTCCCTGATACCGGTGGATACCCAGATTGAACTGGGCTCCATGCTGGATTACCGTCTCATCAAGCGACGACAGCAGCACATGCGGCCTATACTCCTCATCGCCAATCGGCACAACCAGCAGCCCATGCTGTTTGCGCGTATTGCAGCCGACAATGGAAGTGCAATGATAAGCACCCGCCTGATTCGTCCGGAGCATTTCTTTCGGCAGCGACTGCTCCAGGTTAATCATCAGATTCTTATCAAACTTTAGATAACTCATTAGTTCTTAAGAAAAATATGTGGTTAGTATTATTATTACGTCAATCTATCACCCGTGCCGGCCTGGCAAACCGGACCGGCTATCATCCATGAATCGGGAACGCCATCCGGAGACGTATCCCTCTATTAAAGGCTATTCAGGAGTGGCGTCAACAGCGCCTGGCAACGGCCATAAATCCATCGCTCCCTATCCCGTCTAAATCACATCTGGCTGAAATTTTAACAGGCAGTCAGTTCATGGCATTATTCACACAACGAAAATAGTTGATATTTTACTAATTCACAAATTTATATTAATTTTTTTTCAGAAATTTCCATTTTTTTGGCTCACCAACATGAAAAATCGCCGCCGTTTTGTCCACATTGCAGTAATTTTATGCTCAAAGGCATATCTTTCCAACCATTTTCCACCAACCCGCCAACACAACCTCGATTGCCATAACGCACCGGCTTAAATTCAACGGCGGCTGCGGAAAAATTCCTGCATAAGAGCCATACATTCCCCGGCCAGCACACCTTCGGTCACAGTAGCACGCGGATGGAACGGCTTCCGGGCCACCAACGTAGAATATCCCCGCTTTTCATCCGGCGCACCCACAACAATCCTCGGCACCTGCGCCCAGCCGATAGCGCCCGCACACATCAGGCAAGGCTCAACTGTCACATAAAGAGTGCATTCCCTCAGATACTTCCCCCCCAACGTCTGGGCTGCAGCAGTGATAGCCTGGATTTCGGCATGGGCAGTCACATCACCCAATGTTTCAGTCAGATTATGCCCCTTCCCCACAACAATCCCTTTACACACCACCACCGCCCCGATGGGAACCTCCCCCATATCACCGGCCTTCCTGGCCTCAGCCAACGCCAGCCTCATCCACCTCTCGTCGTCATTCATTACCATAAGCAATCAACCGTTTATATCAAAACGACTCTTCCGCCCCTCTTATTGCCCAAATATATAAACCTCAAAACCGTAAGTAAGTCGTAAAAATTATTTTATATTATCGGAGAGATTTTTCGAGGGGGGTTAGCCTGAGAATGAAGGAGTGTAGTTGTCTACACGACTGAATATAAAGGCTAAAAGCGCCGAAAAAGCTCCGCCGATAATATAAAGTCTGAAGATTCATAATATGCGTAATAATTTTGATTACTCACCTAAAACTAAAACCGGAGTCTTCAGACCTCTCGGGCAAGTCAGACAGGTCTGATAATCATTCAACCTCAATAATCTGCCCGGTCAACGGAAACCACAGATAACCGCGACACCGATGGCCTGCGGCAGAAAGGAGCGACATATAGTCGCGCACCTGCTCGAAATATGCGCGTCGGTTCCAGGCGCCGAACTTATAATCTATCACTGCCACACTGCCGTCGGCCAGCCACACTACCCGGTCAGGGCGACGCAGCGTCTGCGGAGCGGTGAGAGGGCGCTCCGTCACCACCCGCCTGAACCCCTCGAACCACGGGCGCACACGCCTGTCGGCCAGAACCTGACGGAGCACCGAGCCGCAATCGGCCTTCTCAGCCGGTGAGAGTTTATAACGGTAAGCAGTAGATGCAAGCGCCTTAGGCAGATCAGAAAGTGAACGCATCCGGCTCAACACCGCATGGAAGAATATTCCCCTGTGCCTATCGTCGGAAATGTCGAAATCCACAAGATTCTCGAAATCCATCGACGCGCAGATTTCCGACTTTTCATTAACCACATACTCATCAAGTAACGCTGCCGTCGCTTCATCGTCCATATCCTCAGCCACACGGCCACCGGCTCCTTGCCGCTTCTTGCCCGGCATCGTAGGATGGCCGAGTGTGAATTCAAGTTCGCCCGATTCAAGACGGTGCATCCCCTCCGACAACGGCACCATCCATGGCTGCGCCCCCAACGGCAACCCGCATTCCGCCAGATGCCCTGACGTCATTGCCCTGAGGCCATTGAGCAGGTAGTCGCTCATAAGCATTTCAGGATCTTTAGCGGCTGCTGTTTTTTTACCGTTTGACGATTCAGCCTTGGCCTCGGCGGCCAGTATGTTACTGGCATCCACATAGACAATCATCTCCGCCACGGCACGGGTGAACGCCACATATGCCACATTCAAGGCATCGGTTTTCTGCTCCGTCTCCCACTCCTGCGCCTCAGCGCGCAATGCGGCAATCTCTTTGTTTTCTTTGGTGTTAGGCAACGGGAGCATCGGGGGCACGTCAGCCGGATCCACCTCCGGCAGGAACTCCGGCGAAATCCTGTACCAAGACACGCTTTTAACATTCGGTTCGTTATATTTCACCGTATGGTCCGAACAGTAAGGCAGATGCACACACCCGAACTCCAGACCCTTGGCCTTATGGATGGTCATAACACTTATGGCATCAAGCCCTTCGGGCGCCTGCACGTTTGAATGGCATCCGGTACGATCCCACCATTCCAGGAATGAATTGATGTCGTTGTCGCCATTCTCAGAAAAATCCATTACCAAATCCTGGAATGCCGTGATGAACACATTATCGCGCCGTCGGCCCTCGACAGTCAGGAACCGGTCGATAATCCTCTCGGTCATCGCCATCAGTGTGGGGCTGTCCATCGATGCCAGACGTCTGATTTCATCATCTATAGCCCCCTGCACTGCATCGGCACTCTCACCTGGCATCGACGATGTGGCCGCCACAGCTTTCATCAACGCCTCGTTGTCGGTCAGCCGTCGCATCCGGGGCGTGCCGTCGTCATTAAACACCGGTTCCCCTTTATCATTGCATTCCGGCACCATATCGAAACGGCACAGTTCAAACCTGTGAGCCATTCGGCAACGGCGGTAGGCCGGATTCACATCAGCCATCGGACGCCCATCCTCATCTACTTCCCCTCCGGGCCGGGTCACACTCATTGGCTGCGTGGTAAGACGCAGAACGTTGACAATCATCCTCACCGCAGGCGACAGGTTGATTTCCATCGAATCGGCCGACACTATAGGCAGCACCCCGTGGCGCCACGACGGATCCGACTCCATGGCCTCCATCAACCGGGCAATCACTGCTCTTCCCTGTTTTTTCTTGCGTACAAGCACAGCGATATCCCCTGGTGCGTATCCTGCCGTCAGCTGGCGGTCAATTTCCTGCAGCATCCTGTTGAACTGCAGCTGCTCCATCTCATCTTTCGACAGCTTCCCCCCGGGCGCGGTCGGCAGGAACTCCACTTTCACATACCCCCCCGACTCCCTGTTTCTCTCAGCCACCTGCTGAATCAATCCGGCATAAGTGGCGCTGACCGGATTTCCGTCGAGCCCCCGCTCCATATCGCGCGCCATGGCATAGAAAAGCGTGTTGTTAAACCTGACCACATTGGCCGAACTCCGCCAGTTGCAGTTCTCGGAAATATCCACCCCCTTCAGCGTCAACGCATCGGGGAAACGGCTCCCCACGAGTTTCTCCACACGGCTCCCCAGCAGTTTCGGGTCGGAATTACGGAACCGGTAGATGCATTGCTTCTCGTCGCCGATAATCAAGTTGTCATGCCCGCGGCTGAGGCTTTCAAGCACGAGCGGCTTCAGGTTCTCCCACTGCATCTGCGACGTGTCCTGGAACTCGTCAATAAGGTAATGCTTTATGGCGGTGCCCATCCGCTCATAGATAAACGGGGTCTCATCCTCGCTTATGATGCGGCGCAGAAGGTCGTTGGTGTCGGAAAGCAGCAACGTGTCGTTGTCGCGCCGGTACTCATCGAGAAAACGGTGCACCTGGCCGAACAGCCCCATATTGAACGCCCAACGGTGCAGAAACCCATAAAACCGTTTCTTTTCAACATAAGCCGCAACAACGTTAAGCGTTTCTTCCAAAGCATCCTCAAGCTCTGCCGACGGCTCGGTCTTAGCCTTGAAACGTTTGGCAGGATTCGCCATCACCGTTTTCCAGCTTCCGGAAAGTTCATCCGGCAACTCCCCCCCGGCAATCTTCTCCATGGCATTAGCCACATGGTGATATATCATGCCGTTGCCCATCTGGAATGTGCGCCGGCAGCTTTCAACAACCGCCTTCTCCATCGGGGCAAGAGCGTTGGCCGGGGAGATAGCCTCCGTGAACCTCACAATCCTGTCGGGGTCGGATAGATAGCCGTCGATTTCGCAGCGGTTGATCTTATATTTCTCATTGAAGAATTTCCCCAGGTCATCGATAAGGTCGCTGTTAAGCCCGGAACTGCGCGACAACAGGTTGAAACCGCCCCCCTTGTCGGCCATCGACTTCATATATTGCAGCAACCAGTTTTCAAGGTGCCTGCGTGCCGAAACCTGCTCTCTGGCCCCGTTGCGGTAATTTATCGAAGTGAGCATGTTCCCCACCGCCACCGCCAGCGGATATTGGTCGTCGATTTCAACATTATGCGCAGGAGGGAGTTCCAGCTCGCGGGTGAATGTGTTGAGCACCTTCTGGAAAAACGAGTCTATAGTGCTCACGTTGAACCACGAAAAATTATATAGCATATCATTCAACGCCCGGCGGGCATGAACCTGCAACCTGCGCGCATCACAACCGAACACCTCCATGAATTCCGCGGCATAAGGGCTGACGCCTTCCTCTCCACCCAACAAGGCAAGTTCCTTGATTATGCGGTTGGTCATCTCCTCCGTGGCCTTGTTGGTGAAAGTCACCGCCAGGATTTCCCCATGGGCTTTAGGCTTAAGATAACCGTAGCTCGACATAGGGCGCAGACGGTAACGCCCGTCAGCACCCTTAGTGCCGAGCAGCAATTTAAGATATTCCTTCGTAAGGGCGAAAGTCTTACCCGATCCCGCCGACGCCTTATGTATCTGCAACATATCTCCTGGTCATTTTTCACCCCAAAGATACGGAAAATTCCACCATCTTCCACCTCCTGGAAATCAATCAACCGCCGCCGACTGTTAATAAGGTGATGGCAAGTGGGATATTTATGGGATATTTTGACTAACTTTGCAACGAGTTTTAACAACCATGATTGAAAGAATCGTTATCATCGACAGCGCCGACCCTGTGAGCTTCTACGGAGTCAACAATTCCAACATGCAGCTTCTGCGCAACCTGTTCCCGAAATTGCGCATGGCAGCCAGAGGCTCTGTCATCAAAGTCATCGGCGACGAAAACGAAACGGCTGAATTCGAGAAAAAAGTAAAAGAGCTCGAAGCCTATTGCGTTAAATTCAACAAACTGACCGAAGATGTAATTCTCGACATAATCAAAGGCGAAACTCCCCACGACACCCGTGGCGACGACGTAATCATCTACGGTGTCAACGGCAAACCAATCTCGGCGCGCACCCCCACACAGCAACTCCTGGTAAAGGCCTTCCAGAAAAACGACCTCACATTCGCCCTCGGCCCTGCGGGCACCGGCAAAACTTATGTTGCGATTGCACTGGCGGTGAAAGCGCTGAAAAACCGCGAAGTAAAAAAAATCATCCTGTCGCGCCCCGCTGTGGAGGCCGGTGAGAAACTCGGATTCCTGCCAGGCGACATGAAAGATAAAATCGACCCGTATCTGCAGCCGCTCTACGACGCCCTGGAAGACATGATTCCTTCGGTGAAACTGAAAGAATACATGGAAACAAAGGTTATCCAGATAGCCCCCTTGGCATTCATGCGCGGCCGCACGCTAAACGACGCAATCATAGTGCTCGATGAAGCACAGAACACCACAACCCATCAGATAAAGATGTTCCTGACGCGCCTGGGGGTCAACGCAAAAATGATAATCACCGGTGATGTGACCCAGATTGACCTGCCGCGCACTGTAAACTCAGGCCTCGTACAAGCTCTGAGGATATTGCGCGACATCCCCGGCATAGGCAAAGTGGAGTTCGGCAAGAAAGACATCGTGCGACACCAGCTTGTGCAGCGCATCGTCGAAGCATATCAGGCCTACGACGAAGCCGACAAAGAGGGAAAGAACGCATCAGAAGCATCATCGCCGACAGACCGCCCCGACGGCGACAGCCGGTGACACACCACAAAAGAGTTTTTCCAATCATTCACAACTCCATAACAACAATGGCAACTTTAACAAAAACCGAATTCAGCTTCCCAGGCCAGACCGCTGTTTACCACGGCAAAGTGCGCGACGTCTATACCATCGCCGACGACCTGCTGGTCATGGTGGCAACCGACCGCATCTCGGCCTTCGACGTGATCCTTCCCAAAGGGATTCCCTACAAAGGGCAGGTGCTCAACCAGATTGCATCGAAATTCCTCGAAGCCACAGCCGACATCGTTCCCAACTGGCGCCTGGCAACACCCGACCCGATGGTCACCGTAGGCTACCGCTGCGAAGGATTCCCCGTTGAGATGATTATCCGTGGCTATCTCACAGGAAGCGCCTGGCGCGAATATGCCGCAGGCAAACGCGAGCTGTGTGGAGTGAAGCTCCCTGAAGGCATGCACGAAAACGAGCGCTTCCCCGAACCGATAATCACCCCCACAACAAAAGCAGCCGAAGGGCACGACGAAAATATCTCACGCGAGGAAATCATCGCCCAAGGGCTGGTGAGCCGTGAAGACTACGAGCAGATGGAAGCCTACACCCGCGCCCTGTTCGCCCGTGGCTCACAGATGGCCCGGGAGAAAGGCCTAATTCTGGTCGACACCAAATATGAATTCGGCAAGCGCGACGGCAAAGTAATCCTCATCGATGAAATCCACACCCCCGACTCATCCCGCTACTTCTATGCCGAAGGATATCAGGAACGCTTCGAGAAGGGACTGCCCCAACGCCAGCTCTCGAAAGAGTTCGTGCGCCAATGGCTCATCGACCACGGATTCATGGGCAAAGAGGGCCAGCAGGTGCCTGAAATGACCGACGCATTCTGCAACGAGGTGTCGGAGCGCTATATCGAGCTATACGAGCACATAACCGGATGCCGCTTCGAGAAAGCCCCCGAAGAGCACCTGGCCGACCGCATCTGCGCCAACGTGCTTTCCAGCCTCGACCAATTGAAAAAATAAGCCCGCCGAATGCCCACACCTGAAACAATCAAGCCCTACGACGGAGAGCGCCCTAAAGCCACGCAGGTCGAGGAGATGTTCAACTCCATCGCCACGGCCTACGACTTCATGAACCGCGCCATGACCCTCGGCATCGACAAACTGTGGAGGGCGCGGGCCGTGAAGATGGTCAAAAAGCAAAATCCGCAAAAGCTGCTCGACGTGGCCACAGGCACCGGCGACCTCGCCATATCCCTCGCCCGCAAACTTCCCGGCGCAGCAATCACCGGCATAGACCTGTCAGAAAAGATGCTGGCCATAGGGCGCACGAAGGTGGAGAAAGCAGGATTGGCCGGCAGGATTACCCTCGCAAAGGCCGACTGCCTTGCGCTCCCCTTCGCCGACGGAGAGTTTGACTGCGTGACGGTGGCCTACGGAGTGCGCAACTTCGAAAACCTCGACAGGGGCTACCGGGAGATGGCGCGCGTATTGAAGCCTGGAGGGATGCTCTGCGTCATAGAACTGTCAGTGCCCCCCTACCAGCCCTACCGCTCCATCTATAACTTCTATACACGACATATAATACCGACCGTCGGGCGTATCGTGTCAAGCGACCCCTGTGCCTACACCTATCTGCCACGCTCGATTGCCGCCATGCCACAGGGGGGACGCATGCTCCAGATTATGGATCATGCCGGACTCACCGGCACCACCCTGCGGAGATTCACATTCGGCGTATGCACCGTTTACATCGCCTTCAAGCCCGAAAAAGAGAGCGGGGACGCCACTCTCAGGGGCTGAAAGCTCCGGAAGCCATGCGATTTTGGAAAAAACACGATTTTTTAGCCAAATTTCGTTAAACCGACCGCAAAATACTTGCACAGTTCAAAAATAATGGCTTCCTTTGCATGTGTGTTTTTCATAGTATTAGATTAAGATAAAGGTTTAAAGGAAAAAGGTCGTTGTGAAACGACCTTTTTTTATTCCCCAAGCCAAAAGCCAGCCAGTCTAATTGGTCATATTAGTCCACCAGGCCATTGTGAGGCTTTCATAAGATTTTGAGAGATTTTTTAAACCCCTTTTTGAGGGGCAACCCAAAAAAAATGAGTAACTTCGTGGGCAGAAATCAAATTACCTACTAAAATATTATTCTTAGTAATTTTATGAGTACAGAAAAAAAATTCTTGACCTGTGATGGCAACCAGGCCGCTGCACATATTTCATATATGTTCAGCGAAGTGGCCGCAATCTACCCCATCACCCCGTCATCAACAATGGCGGAATATGTCGATGAATGGGCTGCCGCCGGAAGGAAAAACATCTTCGGCGAAACAGTGCTTGTGCAGGAAATGCAGTCGGAAGGTGGCGCCGCCGGTGCCGTTCACGGCTCCCTGCAGGCAGGTGCCCTCACAACAACATACACAGCTTCGCAAGGTCTGCTCCTGATGATACCGAACATGTATAAAATCGCAGGCGAACAGCTCCCCTGCGTGTTCCATGTTTCGGCCCGCACCATCGCCTCACACGCATTGAGCATCTTCGGTGACCACCAGGATGTGATGTCGGTGCGCCAGACAGGTTTCGCAATGCTCTGCGAAGGGTCTGTGCAGGAGGTTATGGACCTCTCCGGTGTGGCCCACCTCGCAACAATCAAATCTTCGATTCCTTTCGTTAACTTCTTCGACGGATTCCGCACATCACACGAAATCCAGAAAATCGAAACTATCGAACAAGAGCAACTCGCACCACTTCTTGACCGCGAAGCCCTTGCACGCTTCCGCCAGCACGGACTCACCCCACAGGCGCCCGTGTCGCGAGGCATGGCCGAAAACGGCGACGTTTTCTTCCAGCACCGCGAGGCATGCAACCCCGCCTATGAGAATGTGCCCGCTGTGGTTGAGGAATACATGAACAAGATTTCCGAAATCACCGGCCGCAAATACGGCCTGTTCAACTACTACGGCGCTCCCGACGCAGACCGGGTGATAATCGCCATGGGGTCGGTGACACAAGCCGCACAGGAAGCCATCGACGCCATGATGGAAAAAGGTGAGAAAGTTGGTCTTGTTTCAGTCCACCTCTATCGCCCCTTCTCGGCAAAACACTTCCTCGCCGCAGTGCCAGCAACAGCCAAACGCATCGCAGTGCTTGACCGCACAAAAGAACCCGGTGCCAACGGCGAGCCCCTGTTCCTCGATGTAAAAGAGTGCTTCTATGGCAAAGAAAACGCCCCCATCATAGTGGGCGGACGCTATGGCCTGGCCTCGAAAGACACCACCCCGGCACAGATTATCGGCGTGTTCGAGAACCTCGCACTCCCCATGCCCAAAGACCACTTCACCGTAGGCATCGTCGACGATGTGACCTTTACATCCCTCCCCCTCCCCGAAGAGGTGGCGCTCGGCGACAAGAGCACCTATGAAGCCAAATTCTACGGCCTCGGAGCCGACGGCACAGTTGGCGCAAACAAGAACTCCATCAAAATTATCGGCGACAACACAAGCAAGTACTGCCAGGCATATTTCGCCTACGACTCGAAGAAATCGGGCGGCTTCACCTGCTCGCACCTCCGTTTCGGCGACGCGCCAATACGCTCCACCTACCTGGTGAACACCCCTAACTTCGTGGCATGTCACGTACAGGCCTACCTTCACATGTATGATGTGACACGCGGTCTGCGCGACAACGGCACCTTCCTGCTCAACACAATCTGGGAAGGCGAGGAACTGGCCAAGAACCTCCCCGCAAAAGTCAAGAAATATTTCGCTGACCACAACATCACCGTCTACTACATCAACGCCACCAAAATCGCACAGGAAATCGGGCTGGGCAACCGCACCAACACCATTCTCCAGAGCGCATTCTTCCGCATCACTGAAGTGATCCCCGTTGACCTGGCTGTTGAGCAGATGAAGAAATTCATCGTCAAGAGCTATGGCAAGAAGGGACAGGATGTCGTTGACAAGAACTATGCAGCCGTTGACCGTGGCGGCGAATACCAGCAGCTCACTGTCGACCCCGCATGGTCGAACCTCGCCGTTGAAGCAGACGCCACCAACGACGATCCCGAATTCATCAACAAAATCGTGCGCCCCATCAACGCCCAGGACGGCGACCTGCTTAAAGTCTCCGACTTCGCAGCCATCCCCGACGGAACATGGGAAAACGGCACTGCAGCCTACGAAAAACGCGGTGTGGCAGCCTTCGTGCCCCAGTGGAATGAAGAAAACTGCATACAATGCAACAAATGCGCATATGTCTGCCCCCACGCTGCAATCCGCCCATTCGTGCTCGACGGAAATGAAATGACAGCAGCCCCCTTCGGCGAAAACGACACACTCCCTGCAATCGGCAAACAGTTCGCAGGAATGCGCTTCCTCCAGGCCGTCGACGTGCTCGACTGCCTCGGCTGCGGCAACTGCGTCGACGTGTGTCCCGGCAAGAAGGGCGTGAAGGCTTTGGAAATGAAGGCTCTCGAAACACAGCTCGAAGTGCAGAAAGAGTGGGACTACTGCATCAAGTCAGTTGCGTCGAAACAGGATCTGGTAGACCTCTCGGCCAACGTCAAGAACAGCCAGTTCGCCACCCCGCTGTTTGAATTCTCCGGCGCATGTTCCGGCTGCGGCGAGACACCCTATGTGAAACTCATCTCGCAGCTCTTCGGCGACCACGAAATGGTGGCAAACGCAACAGGTTGCTCGTCAATCTACTCAGGCTCCGTGCCTTCTACCCCTTACACCACCAATTTCCGCGGCCACGGCCCCGCATGGGCAAACTCCCTCTTCGAGGATTTCGCAGAATTCGGCCTCGGCATGACCATCGCCAACGAAAAGATGCAGCTGCGCCTCACCGACCTGATGACCCGCGCACAGAGCTGCGAAAACTGCTGCGAGGAAATCAAACAGCAGGCAACCAAATGGCTTGAGAACCGCGAAAGCGCCGTTGCCACCCGCGAGGTCTACGAAACCATCGTACCCCTCTGCGAAGCGTGCGGATGCGACATATGCAAAGGCATTATAGACCTGAAGAACTTCATAGTGAAACGCAGCCAGTGGATTATCGCCGGCGACGGTGCCGCATATGATATAGGCTTCGGCGGTCTCGACCACGTGCTCGCATCAGGCAAGAACATCAACATACTGGTGCTCGACACCGAGGTTTACTCAAACACCGGTGGCCAGGCATCAAAGGCGACACCTATCGGTGCAATCGCGAAATTCGCTGCCGCCGGCAAACGCGTGCGCAAAAAAGACCTCGGTCTTATTGCCACAACCTACGGCTACGTTTATGCCGCACAGGTGGCCATGGGTGCCGACAACGCCCAGACCCTCAAAGCCATCCGCGAAGCCGAAGCCTACGACGGGCCTTCAATCATCATAGCCTACTCACCCTGCATCAACCACGGCCTGCGCGCAGGCATGGGCCGCTCGCAGCAGGAAGAGGCAAATGCCGTGGCTTGCGGCTACTGGCACCTGTGGCGCTATAACCCCGCCCTGGAAGCCGAAGGCAAAAACCCCTTCACACTCGACAGCAAGCAGCCCGACTGGGATAAGTTTGAAGACTTCCTCAAAGGAGAAGTGCGCTATGCATCAGTGCAGAAGCAATATCCCGCCGAGGCAGCCGAGCTCTTCGCCGCAGCCAAAGACAACGCCCGCTGGCGCTACAACAACTACCTCCGCCTCTCGCGCGAGCAGTGGGGCGTAGAGCCGGGCACACCCGAAGTGAAATAATCCGACCGTCAGAACAAAGAGCGGGGCGCAGAGTTTCTGCGCCCCGCTCTTTGTTCTGACGGTCGGAGAAATAAGCTTACGGTTACCACCCACAAAAATTTAACAAACCCTAATTAATGTTTTTTAAGTGTTTATTTTACACTTATTCGAGAGTATTTCCTAATTTTGCTGCGAAGACCTCAAATTGTGTTAAAAGCGCAAACGAGGGATATGTGCAACAACAACTTGAATCTAACCACATTATCACTGTAATAAAATAAACCACTCTTTAATAAATGGGCTTTAAACCATGAAAAGCGTTATTAAAACGAAACTATCCGGCGCATCGCCACGGCGCCTTTGCGCCGTGGCGATGGTGCTGATCAGCACCATCGCCACCTTGGCTCAGATCAGGGTCTCGGGTGTTGTGTCCGACCCAGAAGGTGAACCCTTGACTGGCGCCACAGTGCTTGAAAAAGGCACTTCAAACGGAACATCCACCGATATCGACGGCAATTACGCCATCAATGTGCAGAAAGGGAAAACCCTTGTCTTCACATATATCGGCTACCAGCCTAAGGAGGTGAAGGTCAGCGAATCCACCCTCAACGTCACCCTTGAAGAAAATTCAGAGCTTCTCGATGAAGTCGTGGTTGTCGGCTACGGCACAATGCGCCGCAAAGATGTAACCGGATCAATCTCAACCGTCAACGCCAAAGACCTAAACGTAGGCGCATACACCGACCCCGGCCAGCTGCTGCAAGGCAAAGTGCCAGGCCTGGTGGTGGTGCAGAACTCCGACCCCAACGGCGGCGTAAACTCAATGACCCTCAGAGGTGCGTCAACCCTCAACGGCTCGACGTCACCACTATATGTGGTCGACGGAATCCCCGGTGTGGAGCTTAACCTCGTGTCGCCAAGCGACATAGAGTCAATCGACGTGCTTCGCGATGCCTCTGCCACAGCCATCTACGGCTCAAAAGCCGCCAACGGCGTTATCATCGTAACCACAAAACGTGGTGCCGACGGCCCCGCCCGCGTAACCTACAGCGGCTACGCATCATGGGATAAAGTGGCCAACGACCACGACATGATGACCGGCTCCGAACTACGCGCCTACGCCGCTGCCAACGATATCAAGTTACTCAACGACGACGGATACGACACCGACTGGCGCAAACATGTGATGCGCACCGGTTTCGCCCACAACCATAACCTCTCCATTACAGGAGGTGGAAAATCCACCAGCTACACCGCATCGGTCAACTACATCGAGCGCGACGGTGTGATCAAGCGCGTGGGCAACAACCTGCTCACAGCCCGCGGATATGTTGAGACCAAAACCCTAAAAGACCGCCTGACACTTGCCCTGGGAGTCAACGGCAACATCCGCAACGAGTGGGGTGTTGAGCGCGGAGGCGACGGAAAATCGGTCTACAACGCCATGTATTACTACTCTCCCCTCGTGCCTGTACGTAATGAAGACGGCTCATGGTATTCCAACACCACGATAACACAGAACTACAACCCTATGGCCCTGATTTCCGAAGACCAGAGCCAGGCCACGCTCAAACGCATCCAGGTAACCGGTAAAGTCTCTTTCAAAATCATCGAAGGCCTCCTGGTCAATGCCAACTTCTCTTACCAGAACAAAAACTGGGCCTACAAAGACTACCATTCAACCAAATCCGAGATAAACGACAAACACGGCGAAACCAAACGCGAAACCACTACCGACGTGCAGAAGCTGATGGAAATCTACGCCAACTACGACGCCACATTCGGCAAAAAACACAAACTCGCCCTAATGGCCGGTTATTCATGGGAGCAAAACGACAACGGCGACGGCTTCGGTGCCACAGGCTACAACTTCTACGACGACACAATCTGGTGGAACAACATCGGGATGGCCAACAACTGGAACACCGATCCCGTGTGGGGAACAACCGACAAAGGTATGGGTCTGAGAACATCGCGCATGATTTCGTTCTACGGCCGCGTGAACTACGCTTTCGACTCTCGCTACATGCTCCAGGCCGCCGTGCGCCGCGACGGAGCCTCAACATTCGGTAAAAACAACAAATGGGCCACATTCCCATCTGCATCATTGGCATGGCGCGTAACCGAAGAGAGCTTCCTCAAAGGCAACGGCGTAATCGACGACCTGAAGATCCGCGCCGGATGGGGTCAGAGCGGTAACGCCCAGGGATTCGACATCTACACCTCGAGGTTCTACTACTCAACGGGCGAGAGGTTCACATATGTCGATGCCGACGGTGTGGAACACAGCTACAAGAGCCTGAAGGCCGCCCGCAACGTCAACGACGACCTCAAGTGGGAAACCACCACGATGCTAAACCTCGGCATCGACTTCGCATTCCTCAACGGCCGCATCAACGGTACCATCGAGTACTACAACAAAACCACCAAAGACATGATCTGGGACTACGCCGTGCCTACCACCCGTTATCCCGTCAACTGGATTACCGCCAACGTGGGCAAGATGGAAAACCGTGGTGTGGAACTCACCCTCAACGCAGTGCCCATCCAGAGCCGCGACTGGAACTGGTCGACCTCGCTCAACCTGTCGCATAACCGCAACAAGATTGTCAGCGTCTCCAACCCCGCAGCTGGATTCAACGCAGGCATCATCAACCGCTACAACCCCTCGCTCCCCGGCGAATCCAACACCACAACACAGCGAATCATCGAAGGTGAACCTATCGGCACATTCTACATGTGGGAATGGGCTGGATATAACGAAGACGGACAGTCAACTTGGTATGTCTACGACAAAACCAACGAGCAGACCTCAGGTGAGCGTATGCGCGACGAAAACGGCAACTTCGTCACCACAACAACCCCCGACGAAAAAGACCGTGTGATTGTTGGCAACGCACAGCCAAGGCTGACCATGGGATGGGACAACAAAGTGACCTGGAAAAACTGGGATCTCAACCTGTTCTTCACCGGTGTGTTCGGCCAGAAAATTTTCAACGAACCCCGCGCATTCTACGAAAACCCGCAGATGGTGCGCCTTGGCAAAAACGTGCTGACCTCAATCAGTGAGAACCAACGCGCCTCCGACCCGTATGCCGGCAAACCTTCAGACCGGTATCTCGAAGATGGCAGCTACTTCAAACTGGCAACCGCAACGCTCGGCTACACTTTCCGCAACTGCTTCAACGGCTGGCTGCGCGACATCCGAGTCTACGCTTCGTGCAACAACGTGTTCACAATCACCGGCTACAGCGGCCGCGACCCCGAAATATGCCTCGGAGGCCTCGAACCGGGCCACGATTCGCGCAACGACCACTATCCGCGCACACGCCAGTTCCTCGTTGGCGCAACCATCAACTTCTAACAAATCCGGCAAGTTGGTCAACAAAATCAAGTAAGAAAAGCCATGAAACCATATATCAAAACGCTTATGCTTTCGGGGGTGCTTGCCGGCATGGCCGCCTGCACCGACCTCGACACAGATATTGTAACCGAATACACGCAGTTCCCCGACAACCCAATCGCAACCGAGGGTGAATTCAACGGCTGCTACTACTACCATCGCAACGAAGCATGGTTCGGACGCAACTTCTGGGAAGGTGTGTTCCTCAGCGGCGATGAAGCCGTTGGCATCCAGCTCGCCGGAATCTACTTTGAATCCGGACGATACTACACCGCGTCTGTCCACGACTTCAACCCGGACCGACCCTCCTCTGGACTGCTCAACGACATGATGTCGGGGTGCACCTACACAAACCAGCGCATCCTCGCCTATGGAGGCCCGGAAGGCACCGACCCCGTGGTCGCCCCTCTGCGCGCCATCCGCGCCTTCTACCACTTCTGGATGATGGAACTCTATGGCGATGTGCCCATCCTCGACCACATGTTTGCAGAAGATGAGTTAATCGACCGGCAGCCCCGTGCCAAGGTGGCCGAATTCATCGAGAAGGAACTTATCGAGATATTGGAACAGGGCAACCTTTCCGACGCCAATGATGCTTCAACCTACGGCAAGCCCAACCGATGGATGGCAGAAGCCCTGCTGGTGAAGCTCTACCTCAACTGGGGCGTCTACACCAATCCGATCACCACGGTCGACTACGACACCCCCAACGAGAAGCTCGACGAATGCGTCAAATGGTGCGACGACATTATCAACAACGGCCCGTTTGAGCTCGGTTCAGGCTACCGTAAGAAATTTTTCCCCGACAACGGAGTGCATATCAAAGACTTCATATATGCCGTGCCTTTCGACCCATACACAATCGGCGTAGGCTATTGGGGGGCACACCAGATGGCCCGTTTCTGGGGTTACCGCAAAGACACCTACTGCAAGCCATACCTCTGGGGATGGAAACCCACCACCACAAAGGCCGGAGTCTACATCCTCACCCCCGAATGCGTTGACCGCTTCACACTCGCCGGTGACGAGCGCAACGGAATCATAGCCGTCGGCCCGCAGAAAGCCTACGACAGCAGCTTCAACCGCACCGACGAAGATGTGATGGTCTACTCACGCACCAATTTCCGTGGCGAACCCATAGGCCCGCTCGACTTCAAGAAAGAGTTTGAATGGGCCGACATAAAAGGGTTCGATGTGGGCGACGAAAGCCTGGAGACATGCATGTATGGCGCACGCTGCAACAAATACCCCCCGATTGAATCAGACGAAACCCATGCCGACTACACATGGCAGGGCAACGATATCCCCGTGTTCCGCTTTGCCGACATTCTGCTGACAAAAGCCGAATGCATCCTCCGTGGGGCGCGCGCCACCGAAGGCCACACAACAGAGGGACTGATTAACATGGTGCGCGACTGCGCATCCGCCCCGCATGTAAACCTCGCAGCCGAAGGAGGCGATATGAAACAGGTGCTTCTCGACGAGCGTTCACGCGAGTTCATCCTCGAACCTTGGCGCCGCAACGACCTCATCCGCTTCGGCAAATTCGAGAACTGCGCCAAATGGAAAGTCGACTCCGACAAAGCCAACGGCCGCAACTGCATGTCAGACAAGAACAAGCGCCTATTCCCGATTCCGACAGGCGATCTGACCACCAACACCAACTGGCGGCAGAATGACAGCTACTAAACCTAAGCAACGGCTATAATTTTAATTCTCCGGGGTCAAACAGCAAGAGGGAACACATTCCCTCTTGCCCCCGAATCCCGGAAATCCCAAACAAAATACAACATACACAAAAATATTTATTAACCTTTTTACTAAACATTTCATGATGAACAACTACATCAAACGCAGTGCTCTGATGCTCGGCGCAGCCGCAATAATCGGCACAAGTGCAATGGCTGAAGAAGGAGCTTGGCGCAACATCAACTACCAGCTCAAAAACCCAGCATTCATTCCCGGATGGTCTGGCGCCCTTTCAGCAGTTAATGAAGGTGTCGGCGAAGTTTATAACGCCCCCTTTGAAATCTATCAGGTTATACCTGACCTTCCGGCCGGGAAATACACTCTGACTGTAAACGCCCATTACCGTTACGCCAACAACGACCTCTCGAAAGAAAACATGCAGGATGGCAAAAACCACAACGCATACATATTCCTTGGCGACGCGAAAACTGTTGTTGAAGGGCTTTTTGACAAAGGGCTTGCACTGGTGGCTGAAGGTGAGACTTTCGATGCAGAAAAGAATGCGCCCAACAGCCTTTTCGAGGCAAATATCGCCTACACTGCCGGTAAATATGTAAACAAAGTGGAATACACACACCCGGGCGGCGACCTCCGTCTCGGTATCGCCAACACCGGCGGCCGTCAGGACGAATGGACTGCTTTCGACAACTTCAAACTGACAGGCCCCAACGGCGACGTTGAAATCGTCAACGGCGACTTCTCACAGGGAATCGCAAACGAACACAATCCCGAAGTATGGGATATGAAAAATGCCGGTGGAGATGCCAAAAAGCCGGATATTGCAAAAGATGGCTCAGGCGCTTTCGGCTGCTATCGCAAAACAAATGCCACCGAATATGGTTTCGGACAGCAGATTGAGCTCGAAGCAGGTAAATACCGCTTCGGTGTGCAGAGCTTCTTCCGAGTTGCCAACGGTAACGAATCAAACAAATGGGTAGGCGTTAAAGGCGAATTTGCCATCCACAACACCGAAAGCGCATTCGACGTGCATAATGCCGGCTCTGAAAATCCCGACAGATGGCCCTATATCTACGTTACTGACGGCTGGGATATCGCCGACGACGATGTGACTCCCATCAAACCCTACGACAAGGAAGGTGCCACATATGGCAAAGAAGATGCTTTCTTCAACCAGACACCAATCAAATGCATATTCGACGAGAAACTTGACGTTTATCCCGACAACGAACCCTCATCTCCCGAAGGCACTGAAGAAGGCTACGGCTGGTGCGACTCCGGTTTTGAATACCAGGTGGCAGGTCTCTTCGTGAAGAACCCCGAAATGTACCGCAATTATGTTGAATTCACCCTTCCCGCCAAAACCAAAGTTTGGGTCGGCATGATTCTTGTTAAACGCCCCGACAAGGCCAGCGAAGATAATGGCGTTACAAACAACCACTACTGGCATCCCTTCCGCGATTTCACCCTCGAAATGTGGGACGCTGCCGGTGCAGGTGTCGACAATGTAGCTGTTGACAACGCCAACGCTCCCGTAGAATATTTCAACCTCCAGGGCATCCGCGTTGCCCAGCCCGAAAACGGCATTTTCATCGTTAAGCAGGGCAACAAAGTCACCAAACAGGTGATCCGCTAATCATCTTGTCAGTATTCCGGCCTTCAGCCGGAACCAAACAGAAGCCCGGAGCGCGCTTGCGCCCCGGGCTTCCTGCATTCCCCCGGCCAATTAATCCCCAAATCTAACAGACCAATGCCCCCACATAATAAATCACATACCCACAAATAACATATAACTACACCTGACAAGTAAGTCGTAAAAACTACTTACTAATATTACCATACATCTTATAAATCTTATACCCAACCTCACCTGAGGGCGCGGAGAGCCGCTGTGAGGGCTTCGCTGAGGGTGGGATGGGCGTGGACGGTGCTGAGGAGGGAGGAGGCGGGGAGGCGCGCCGACATGGCCAGGGCGGCTTCGGCCACGAGATCGGCGGCATGGGGGCCGCAGATGTGGCAGCCGAGAATCAGGCCGTTGTCGTCGGTGAGTATTTTCACCAGACCGTCGCTCTCACCCATGGAAAGGGCTTTGCCGTTGGCGCGGAAAAATGATTTGCCTGTCTTGAAGGATATTCCTGCAGACTTGCACTGCTCTTCAGTCATTCCCACCATGGCACATTCAGGCACAGTAAACACTGCCGACGGAATTACCGACAGGTCGACGTTCTCACCCATAACCAAAGCTGCCTGAGCCGAAGCGGCATGTGCCAGCAGACACTGCCCATTACAGTCGCCAATGGCATAGACACCGGCTACCGAGGTCTCAAAACGGTTGTCGACCTCGATACCGCGACGCCCGACAGAAATACCGGCCTCTGCGGCACCTTCCGGCACTACCGGACGGCGACCAACAGCCATCAGCACCGTTTCCGCCTCAACCGACTGCTCTTTACCTTTTGCTGCGAAATTGACACGTTTCACAACCCCTTCGGCCATCTCAACCGATTTTACTTCCGCACCGAGGTGGAATTTCACGCCACGCTTCTGAAGCGCCGTGCGCATCCGTTTGGCAATGTCCTTATCAAAGGGGGGCAGAATCTCTTTACAATACTCCACAACGGTCACATCCGCTCCGAATGAAGCAAATATGGAGGCAAATTCCATTCCGATCACCCCGCCGCCAATAACTGCCAACGAACTCGGAAGCGACTGCAACTGCAACATCTCCGTTGAGCTTATGGTCAGATCAGACCCCTGAATCGGCAAACGGGCAGATTCAGAACCTGTGGCTATCAAAATCTTAGGAGCTGAGAAACGGCGACCGTCACCAATTTCGACCGTATGCGATTCGATGAAACGAACCGTGCCGGCAACCACATCCGCACCCCCCAAGAGCATGGAGACCCCTTCCGCCAGTGATGACACCACGCTGTTTTTCCGTTCTACAACAGCCTGCATATCCACACGCATCCGCGCCCCTTCGGGCAACATGATGCCGAACTCCGCTGCTGCCGCCACATCATCGGCCACCTGAGCCGACCTGCAGAAACATTTGGTGGGTATACATCCCCGGTTGAGGCATGTGCCACCCAAGGCATCCTTTTCAACCAACAACACCTTGTTTCCCTGCGACACGCCTATAGCCGCAGCTTCATAACCGGCAGGGCCTCCGCCGATTACAATCAAATCATATGTCAAAGTTTCCATTTTCCATGATATTCTCAATGTAGGGTCGCGACCTGTCGCGACCGCTGACCGGCTTATTTATATTTGCCGATTTTGCGGTCGCGACAAGTCGCGACCCTACGAAGTTATTCCTCTGTTTGCTCCAGAGCATCGAAAGTCACAACCGGGTTAAGTGCGGCGGCTGTGTCGTCGGGATGCGTTATCGGGGTGTTATGGGGAGCATTGCGCACCACATCGGGCGTCTCGCGGGCTTCGCGGGCGATGTCGTGCATAACAGCGATGAACTCATCGAGTGTCTCCTTGCTCTCCGTTTCTGTCGGCTCAATCATCAGCGACTCATGGAAGAGCAGCGGGAAATAGATTGTCGGTGCGTGATAACCATGGTCGAGCAGCCGTTTGGCCACATTGAGCGTGGTGATATGCTCCGATTTGTCGCGCAGACCGTCGAACACGAATTCATGTTTGCAGACACCCTCAACCGGAAGCAGATAGTCGTCTTTCAGGCACTCCTTCACATAGTTGGCATTGAGGGTGGCCAGCGGCCCCACATCCATCAGACCCTCCGAACCGAGCGACATAATGTAGCTCAGCGCACGCGCCTGAACCGCAAAATTACCGAGAGTTGCTGATATCGAACCGAGTGCATCCGCACCCATTTCAAGCCTGTAGCCCATTGTGCCATCTGCATTCTCAATCTTAACAACACGTGGGTTGGGGAGGAACTGCTCCAGGCCGGCACGCACGCCCACCGGCCCTGAGCCGGGCCCACCGCCGCCGTGGGGCGTAGAGAAAGTTTTGTGCAGGTTGATGTGCATGACATCAAAACCCATGTCGCCCGGACGGGCAATCCCTAACATCGGGTTGAGGTTAGCACCGTCGTAATACATCAGACCACCGGCTTCATGAACCAGACGCGCGATTTCCGGAATATCCTTCTCAAAAATGCCGAGCGTGTTGGGGTTGGTCATCATCATCCCCGCCACAGTCTCATCAAGCAACGGGCGGAGGTCGTCGACATCAACAGTGCCGTCGGGACGGCTTTTCACCTCAACTACCTCAAGCCCCGCCACAGCGGCAGAAGCAGGATTCGTGCCGTGGGCAGAATCGGGCACGATGATTTTGCGCCGCGCCTTGTCGCCGCGTGCGTCGTGATAGGCACGTATAACCATCAGTCCCGTCAGTTCGCCATGCGCACCCGCAAACGGATTGAGGGTGAACTCGGCCATACCGCCGATTTCCGACAGCGACCGCTGCAGTGTGTAATACAACTCCAGATTTCCCTGAACGGCATTATCAGGAGTGGCCGGATGCACATTGACGAAAGCCTCGTGCGAAGCCATCTCCTCGTTGATTTTCGGATTATATTTCATTGTGCACGAACCCAGGGGGTAGAACCCTGTATCGACACCGAAATTGTTTGTCGACATATTGTTGTAGTGGCGCACAACGGTCAGTTCGTCGCATTGCGGCAGACGCAGCGGCTGCTGGCGCAACAATGCGTCGGCAATTACGGGAGGTTGTTGGCCACCTTCGGTATGCACCTCTCCGATATGGTTGTCGGGCAACCGGTAGCCGCGCCTTCCGGGACGCGATAGTTCAAACACCAGCTTGCCATATAGTTCTCTGTTCATAGTCTTAATCTAATGTTAAGTTGATGTTTACGGTTAATTTTCACACACTGATCTATAGATTTCAACCAGGCGGTCAACATCCTCGCGGGTCTGCATCTCGGTGGCGGCCATCAACAGGCAGTTGCCATCCATTCTGATGCCCGGCAGAATCCCGGCCTCGATGCAACGCTCCATAAGCAGGTCTACATCGCAGTCAAACTCCATCAGGAACTCATTGAGGAACGGTTGACCGGGATATTTCAGCCGGCAACCACCTGCAGCCATCAGGCTCTCGAATAGGTAAGCCGCACACTGGTGGCCGCGGTAGGCAATTTCCTTCAGACCGTCGGCACCGAGCAGACTCATGTAAATAGCCACATAGAGAGTCATCAGCCCCTGGTTGGAGCAAATGTTAGAGGTAGCCTTGTCTCGACGGATATGCTGCTCGCGAGCCTGGAGCGTCAACACGAAGCACCGGCGCCCCCGGTCGTCGGTGGTGGCACCGACTATGCGACCAGGCATCTTGCGCATCAGCGCCTTGCGGGCGCAGAGATAGCCCAGATAAGGCCCACCGAAACTCAACGGGATGCCGAGCGACTGGGCGTCGCCGCAAGCGATATCCGCACCCCATTCGCCGGGAGTGCGCAACGCAGCCAAATCGGCCGCAATGCAATTCATAATCAACAGAGCCTTGCGCGCATGAACCATGTCGGCAACTCCGGTGAAATCCTCGATAATGCCGTAGCGGTTAGGCTGCGCCACAATCACACCTGCCACATCGGCATACGCTTCAAGCATACGCTCCAATGCTGCAACCGACATCACTCCGTCTTCAGCCTCGATTGTATCAACCGTTATACCGTGGTAGCGGGCATAGGTGTCTACCACCCGGCGCACGGCATCGCCAAGAGTTGCCGAAACCAGAATCCGGCGGCGTTTTTTGGCAGCCGCAACAGCCATCATCATGGCCTCGGCTGTGGCTGTGGCGCCGTCATACATCGACGCATTCGATATGTCCATCCCTGTCAGGCGGCACATCATCGTCTGGTACTCGAAAATATACTGTAACGTGCCCTGCGAAATCTCAGGCTGGTATGGCGTGTAGGCCGTCAGAAATTCCGACCGGCCAATCAGCGACACAGCCGCCGCCGGCACATAGTGGTCGTAGAACCCACCACCGGCAAAGCATACGTCAATCTTGCGGTTTTTGGCGGCAAAAGCGCCGAAACGGTCGCGGACCTCCTTTTCGCTCATCTCCTGCGGGAGGGCATACGGGGCCGTAAGCATCAACTCCTCAGGCACGTCGCTGTAAAGCCCGCGCAAGTCAGACACGCCGCACTTGTCGAGCATCGAAGCTATATCCTGTGGAGTATGTGGGAAATATCTGTGCATTGGTCAGCCGTTTTTGCAGAAAGATTCGTAATCATCCTGGTTCATCAGGTCATCGAGTTCTGACATATCGGCCAGTTTCACCTTCACAATCCAGTTGGCCATGGCATCCTGGTTGACCAGGCGGGGGTTCTCTTCAAGAGCCTCGTTGATTTCAACAACCTCTCCGCTGACAGGGGAGATAAGGTCTGAAGCAGCCTTCACACTTTCGATAGCCCCGAAATCCTCACCTTTTTCAAGTTCATCGCCAACTTCCGGCATGTCAACATAAACAACGTTGCCAAGCTGTTTCTGGGCATAATCTGAAATGCCGATAAAACCGAAATCGCCTTCTACGCGAACATATTCATGTGATTCAGAGAAACGTATCATCTTTTATTCTTTTTTGAGGGTTATTTTTTATAGGATTTTTTGTAGAATTTCTTACCGACAACGGTGCATGGGAATGTTTTCTTGCGGATGCGCACTTTCAGCGGTGTGCCCATAGCCGCACAACGGGTATCAACCAGCGCCATAGCCACACTCTTATCGGTAGAAATCGAGTGGTAGCCTGTGGTCACATAGCCCACCACCTCGTCGGCCTCATCGAGCACCTCATATCCATGACGCGGAATAGCACGGTCGGCCAGCTCCAGCCCGACGAGCTTGCGTGGCGCTCCGGCAGCCTTCTGCGCAGCCACCGCGTCGCGCCCCATGAAGGGGGCTTTGTCGAGCTTGACAAACATTGTCAGGCAAGCCTCAACAGGGGTGATGTTGTCGGCAAGTTCGTCGCCGTAGAGCGGAAGCCCCACTTCGAAACGGAGTGTGTCGCGGCAGCCAAGGCCACACGGCTCGCAACGTTTGCTCTCCATCAGCAACCGCCACATCTCAACTATGTCGGCATCGCCGCCATACACCTCGAAACCGTCTTCTCCCGTATATCCAGTGCGGCTGATCAGAACATCGTGGCCGCTGAACTTCGTTTCTTTGAATGTGTAAAACGTCAGGTCGGAACATCCGATGCCCAGCACCTCCTCAACAACCTTTTCCGCCGTCGGGCCCTGGATCGCCAGCTCGGCAGTAACCTCGCTGAGCATCTCCACATCCACACGGAACGGCTTTCCGGGGGTGTCGGGATTGTCATCGTTCATCCTTTCGGTAATCCAAGCCTCATCTTTGGCGATATTCGAGGCATTGATTACCAGAAGGTATTTGTTCTCATTGAACTTATAAACCAGCAGATCGTCGACCACACCGCCGTCGCCATGGAGCATCATGCCATAGAGGCACTGCCCCGGCTGGGCCGCGTTTACATCGTTTGAGAAAATGTAGTTGACGAAACGGGTGGCATCATCACCCGTAACCATAACTTCGCCCATGTGCGACACGTCGAACACTCCGCATTCGTTTCTGACAGCATTGTGCTCCTCAACGATGCCGCGATACTGGATAGGCATGTCGAAACCTCCGAATGGGCTCATCAGAGCGCCCTGCGCCACATGGCAGCTGTGGAGGCATGTTTTCTTGTTTTCTTCCATGGTAGTGATATCGGTAATTTATGATTGTTTCTACTTGGCGGCTAACAGCAGGTCGGCCAGTTGCCCGGCGGAAAGCCCCATTATGATTCCCGGCACATTAACCCCCTCCATCGCCGACAGAAGGGCTTCCCGTGTCAGCGGCACACCTTGCAGACGCCTCAGCAAGGTGGCGTCTAAATCGCCTGTTATGAAGAAATCGCCTTTGAGGTCTACGTTTGATATTACGTGCGGACTGCCCGGCGAAGTCTGCAAATCCACAACAAACTCACCCGCTCCCTCAATGCGCACAGGATTCGGTAGCGCATGACGGCCTGAACCGTGCTGGCGTCCATAAATCCACCGATCCTCAAAATAAGGGGCGGCAATCCGGTTTATCTCTTCTATGTCGGCATCGGTCAAAACCATTCCGCCGTCACAGATTTCCGCCACAGCAAAACTTTTGAAATCCTGCAATCCGATGGAGTGGTTTTCCCTGATGGTAGTGACACGCGAGCGCACCGATTTAACACCCTTGGCATCGAGTTTGGTCTGCGAAGGTGTCAGCGCAGCCGTCATGCGCTCAAGATCGGCATCATATAGCATGGTGCCATGCACTATGGCCCGGCTCAACGCACCTGTTCCGCCCGGAATGGGAATGTGATAGAAAGCATACCCGCTCACCTTGCGGTCGCCGATGAGAATGTCATTTCGCCCCGTTGCTCCTGCGTCGAGGCCGAGACAGCGAAGCATCGATGCCACCCTGGAGGTGAAACCCCGGAACGTGGTGGCCACCGATTCACATGTGGTGACATGGCTGAACATGATATTGTTCATATCGGCAAACACACATCCGCCCCCGCTCTTGCGGCGGTAGGTCTGAATCCCCTCCCGGCGGCAGTAATCAAGGTTGACTTCAGCCTCTATCTGCTGGTTGCGACCGAAGATAACCGTAGGCTCAACCTGCCACATGAAAAAATACTCCCCGTCGTAGTTGCGTGCCAAATGTTCCTCCATCGCCAGATAGAACGGCAGCAGCCGGGAAGCGTCAGCAACAGCTTCGGGAAGTCTCACATGAATCATTGCTTCTTCATTAATATGATTCGACTTCCCAAAGATAATCAAACTTCCCGTCCCCTCCAAATTTTATTTTAAGCCACCCCGGCGGCGGGAGTAAACGGGAAATTACGTATCTTTGTAAGAAATATAGCGATTGTTCATGAACCAAGAGGATTTCGACATACACAACGGCGCCTCCGAACGCGACGGTGAATACGAGCGGGCGTTGCGCCCGGGGCGGTTCGAGTCGTTTGCCGGGCAGGAGAAGATTGTGGAGAATCTTAAGGTATTCGTGCAGGCCGCAAAAATGCGGGGTGAACCGCTCGACCATCTTCTGCTCCACGGCCCTCCAGGGCTGGGGAAAACCACCCTGTCGGCAATCATCGCCAACGAATTAGGGGTAGGATTCAAAATCACCTCCGGGCCGGTGCTCGACAAGCCCGGCGACCTGGCCGGCATACTCACATCGCTTGATGAGAACGATGTGCTTTTTATCGATGAGATACACCGCCTGAGCCACACCGTAGAGGAATACCTCTACTCGGCAATGGAGGATTACCGCATCGACATCATGATTGACAAAGGCCCCGGAGCGCGCTCTGTGCAGCTCTCACTGTCGCCTTTCACCCTGGTCGGTGCGACCACTCGCAGCGGACTGCTCACACCACCCCTGCGCGCCCGTTTCGGCATCGACTGCCATTTGGAATACTACGACCACGAAGTGCTTGAGCGCATCATCCTGCGCTCGGCAGCGCTCTTAGGAGTGAAATGCAGCGCCGAAGCCGCCCACGAAATCGCCATGCGCTCACGCGGCACTCCCCGAATAGCCAACTCGCTGCTGCGCCGTGTGCGCGACTTCGCCCAGGTGAAAGGCTCCGGCGACATAGACCCCGAAATAGCCCGTTACGGCCTCGAAGCGCTTAACATCGACCGCTACGGGCTGAACGACATTGACAACAAACTCCTGCTGACCATCATAACGAAGTTCCGCGGAGGGCCTGTCGGACTGACCACCATCGCCACAGCCATGGGGGAAGACCCCGGCACGATTGAAGATGTCTACGAGCCTTTCCTCATCAAAGAGGGATTCCTCAAACGAACCCCCCGCGGCCGGGAAGTCACCGACCTGGCCTGGCGCCACCTCGGCATCCACCACCCCGGTATCGGCGGCCTCTTCGGCAACGACGTTTAACACCATTGCAACCGCCACAGGCCGCGGCCAGAGATCACATAATCCAAGGGAAATTATCACCATGGCAGGAATAAAAAGCCTATTCAGAGACACGGCCATATACGGGGTCAGCAGCATCGTCGGACGGTTTATCAACTGGTGCCTGGTGCCGATGTATACCTACTGCTTCACAGACGCAGAATACGGCGTGGTCACCCACATTTACGCCTATGTGGCATTGGTGCTAACCATACTGACCTACGGCATGGAAACCGGGTTCTTCCGTTTCGCCAACCACGACAGATGGCAAAACCCGGGCCAGGTCTACACCACCACCCTCACATCCATCGGGGTGTCATCGGTGTTGTTCATAATCGCCGGATGCCTGCTGTCGGCCGACATAGCAGAGTGGCTCGAATGCGGCGCCCATCCGTCGTTCATATGGATGATGGTGATAGCCGTAGGTGTCGACGCCTACACCTCCATCCCATTCGCATACCTGCGCTACCGCAAACGCCCGGTGAGGTTCGCCACCCTCAAACTCATCAACATCAGCCTAAACATCGGCCTCAACCTGTTTTTCATACTGCTGTGCCCGGTCATCTGGCAGAAAGCACCCCAGTGGATCGAATGGTTCTACGACCCTTCATTCGGGATAGGCTACATCTTCATGGCCAACCTCATCAGCTCGCTGACGGTGTTGCTGCTCCTTGTGCCTGAAATCGTTGCCGAAGACTACAGTTTCTCCCCGAGGCTGCTAAAAGAGATGCTCCGCTACTCTTTCCCCCTGCTGGTGCTCGGCATCGCCGGCATAATGAACCAGACCATCGACAAAATACTCTACCCCATGCTCATTCCCGACAAAGCCGAAGCCATGGCGGGGCTGGGGGTTTATAGCGCAAACTATAAAATCGCCATTGTGATGGTCATGTTCATCCAGGCGTTCCGCTTCGCCTACGAACCGTTTATTTTCGCCCAAAACCGACAGCGCGACAACGCAAAGGGTTATGCCGCCGCCATGAACTGGTTTGTCATCCTTAGCCTGCTGATGTTCCTGGGGGTTATGTATTTCCTGCCGGTACTGAAATATTTCGTATCACCCAAATATTTCGCCGGGCTGAGGGTCGTGCCCATAATCATGCTCGCAGAGCTGTTTTTCGGCATATTCTTCAACCTGTCGGTGTGGTATAAAATCACCGACCGCACCATCTGGGGCACATGGTTCTCGCTCATCGGGCTTGCAGTGACACTGGCGCTCAACATCATCTTCGTGCCACGCTTCGGATATATGGCCTGTGCCTGGGCGGCCTTCTGCTGCTACGGCGTCATGATGCTGACAAGCTATCTTGTGGGGCGCCGCAAATACCCCATAGGCTACGACATCCGCCGCATCCTACTCTACTTCGCCGCCGCAATGGCCTTGTGGGGGGCGGCCTATCTCGTCACAACCGGCAACAACCTAATCGACTTCCCCACCCGCATCCTGCTGATGGCCGTCTACTGCGGCATAGTCTACCTCGCCGAATTCCGCCACAGCCATCCCCGAACCGCCTAAACCCTCTGCATCAGGAATCAACCCACATCCCCCTCCTCCTCAACCACCAACCCAAGGTATGATTCAGAATTTGAACGCAAGCCATGGAATAAGGTTGCTTTTTCAGCCGAAAATTTGTTTAGCATTGATAAAAGCGCTACATTTGCCGAGTTGAATCCCGGTAGCCCATGAGCAATCAAGCTATCGGGTTTTGTCATATGGGTGGAATAACTACAATCAAGAAATATTAGCGGATTTTCAACATGAAATATTTCATATCGGCAGGAGAGGCTTCGGGAGACCTTCATGGGGGGCTCTTAATAGAGGCTCTGAAGGAATGCGACGAAAATGCGGAATTTGTTTTCCTTGGTGGCGACTGCATGGCCAAAGCGTCGGGTCATGCGCCGTTGATACACTACCGTGATATGGCCTTTATGGGATTCAGCGAGGTGTTGCGGCATCTCGGCAAGGTTTTGGGCAACCTGAAAACCGCCAAGGAAGCAGTGGCGCGTGAGCGCCCCGATGCGCTTGTGCTTATCGATTATCCCAGTTTTAATCTGAAGCTGGCCGCTTTTGCCCACGCGCTTGGGATTCCGGTCTATTATTATATTTCACCGAAAGTGTGGGCTTGGAAAGAGTGGCGCATCAAAGATATGCGGCGCTACTGCCGCAAAGTGCTGTCGATTCTTCCTTTTGAGGTGGGCTATTTCAAGGGCAAGGGGATGGAGGTTGAATATGTAGGCAATCCGTCGGTTGAGGAAGTGGATGCCCGTGAAGCGTCGTTGCCGCCGCGCGGTGAGTTTCTTGCTCGCTGGAATCTGCCGGCAGATAAACCGCTGTTGGCGCTTGTGCCGGGAAGCCGTGTCGGGGAAATCCGCAACAATCTGCCGATAATGGATGCTGTGGCGCGACGCTTTCCGCAGTTTACGGCTGTGATTGCCGGTGCGCCGGGAATCGACGCTGCCATCTACAGCGGGTTCTCTTTATTTCCGGTTGTCGGCAACGCCACATTTGAACTCGTGCGCAATTCTGCTAATGCATTGGTTACGAGCGGCACGGCCACATTGGAAACCGCCCTGCTGGGCACTCCGCAGGTGGTGTGCTACCGCTCAAACGGTTCGCGCCTGAGCCGCAAGGTGTTGGAGCGGTTCATAAAATGCCCGTTTGTGTCGCTCCCCAATCTGATTGCGGGTCGCGAAATCGTGCGCGAGCTGCTGCTCGACCGCTGCAATGAAGAGGCGGTTGCCGCCGAACTTGCAGCTATCCTCCCCGGTGCTCCCTGCCGCGACGAAATGCTGCGCGGCTACGCCCGTATGCGCGGCCTCCTTGGCACCTCCGACGCCGCCCGCACCGCCGCCTGCGCCATCCTCACCGATTTGAAAGATTGATGTGCACCAATTGGGGTGTGGCAGATTGCTCTGCGAATATCATCCTTTCGCAGGGTTGCGACCCTGCATCCAGAGCTGCTATTCTTCGGGGGAAGGCTCGAAGGCTCCGAGTGTGGGCGCAGTGGCAGGGCGGGGAAGGCCGTAGTAGTCGGTTGCGGTGACCGGAAGGGTGAGAGCGGGGTTGGCGGCGCCTATTGCGGGCGATTTGGGACGCAGACGATAGTCAAACCGGTAGTTCTCGCGCTCGGTGAAATAGAGCGGATCTTTGTCCCAAAGGCAGCCGATAAAGTGTTCATCGTCTTCACCTTTGGATTTCATCAGGCAGCAGCGCAGATAAATGCCGGTGTCGTCGAGGTCGCCGTGGCTTAACTCTGTGCCGTTGCCATAGATTATCGAATTGGATATTTCGGCTGTTAAAAATGGCAGTGAGGCATCGGAATCGGCTTCGTCGTTGCTTTCTGTGTCGTTTATCTCAGCTTCGTTGACATGGACGAACTGCAATGCCGGGCCGCCAAGGGCGGTGAAAAGGTAGTAGTTGGCGATTGTGCAGTGGTTGATTATGTGGCTGCCGCCGACAAGGCGCAATATACCCTGTGATGCATCGGCCAGTTCGCAACCTGCGGCAATGATGTTGCTGTGGATGGCCTCGATGATGTAGTTTTTAGTGTTGCGCACCTGCGAGTTGACCAACGTCAGGGCCGGTGTGTCATCGCCGGTGGCAACATGGTCGAGGGTCAGCCCTGCTGCTGAGTTGCGGATTGTGGCGTGGGTTATGCGGTTGGCTTTGGAGGTGGTTGTGAATTCGATTCCGCGCCATTGCCCCGACATTATTTCATAGGGGATTGAGGCGGCAACGAAACCGGTGCGGTTGCCTGTCATTGATACGGGATGTTTTGCCGTTCCGTCGACCTGTAGTGTGCCGTGCACCACGATGCGTGCGTCGTCGAGGAAATAAAGTTCCGTGCCTTCCGGAATGGTCAGGGTGGCCCCTTGCTCAACCACAAGGCTGTCGTAGACGTGATATGGCTTCTCGGCCGACAGGCGGGTGTCGTCTGCGTATCTCACATCGCCTTTGAGCCTGACAGCATCGCGTCCGGTGGCTTTGACCGGCATTTTGGTTATGACGCCGTTGGTCAGAAACTCTATGTGTGACAGTATGTCGACAGATTTGTTGATGTTGTTCTCGGGGAGAGTGGCCTCAACGAATATGAATATCGAATCTTTAGCGCGGATTTCCACGTTGTTGAATTCGCGGCCGCTCATGCCATCGACATTGAGCCGGAACGTTCCGTTGGGGTCATCGCTGAAGGCGATGCGGCTGATGTTAAGCCCCTTGCTGTGGCGATTATAGACGATGAAACGGTGGGTTGGTGAAGCGTCGAGCGTGAACAGCTGCCCCATCCTAACCGTATCTGTCGAGAATGAAGGCTGGTCGGAGGCGGAGTGGGTGAAAGCATCCTCGATGCAGGATGTGAATCCTGCCATCGTTGCCGCCGCTATTATGATGATTGCTAATATATGTCGTAGAGATTTCATGTAAATGCGTGCAAATCCTGTTTCCAGTCACCGGTTATTGGTGCGATATTTCTATGTGTGTTCCGAGTATCTGAAAATATAACGCTGAAGCAGACAGCTTATTGCACCGATTCACATTGAATCCCCATGATGCAGTTCAAATCAGCTCAGTGTCGCTTTATGTCCGGATAGATTAACGTTGAAGCATGCTTCATATTGTTCTGTTGCAGCTTGGCAATGGCGAAAACGTCCGCCGGGAAGAGCCGGGAATCAGATGGTATATGTTAAGATAAATTAATTTAGAGGCTAAAATTTGGATTATTTTACCAAATTAATTATATTGCGAAAAATTAATAAACCGATTCAAATTAATATTTGCCATGAGAAAGATTCTCCTCCTCCTTTTGAGCCTTCTGTGTGGCGTGAGCGGCTATGCCGAAGTCAGAACCGTGAAATTCAGAACCGGGTCATTCTTGCCTTATGCAGAAGAAACCTTGCCTGAAAAAATTGTAACTACGAGTCCCAATCAAACTGTAGTTAAATATGAATTGATTGACGCAACCATTATAGATGACGGACTATATGAAGGGTCGAAATGGTTGCGGGTGCCATCTTTTGGTCTGACTATTGAAGAGGGCACTCCTTCGTTGCCATTTCGTATAGAGACCTTTGAACTGCCGGTTGGGTGTGATTCGGTGTCGGTGAAAAGTATAGTGGGGCCATATTTTGAAATTTCAATGGAACTAACGCCATCAAGGCCGCCGCTTGTTGACAGCGGCGATGAGGATTGGACAAAAAATAATGTGAAACCTGTGCGAGCATCTTCATTTAAAGGAGATAGAGATGTGATCAAAATTATTGGATATGAAAAATATCGTGGAAGGAAACGGGTGTGTATTCAGATTTCGCCGGTTCAATATAATCTTGCGACAAAAGCTGTTAGGGTGTATTATCGATTTATAATACAGCTTGATTATATAAAGAGCCAGGCTAAAACACAACAAAAGGTGAAGCCTTTGGCTGCTGTTTTGCCGCCATATGTCAAGGATACCATTGTCGGTGGCTCTCATGAACTTAAGGATTCTGCCAGAAAAGATTTAAGTTGGCTTCCACAAGTTTATACTGCTGAATATGCAGTGGTAACGACGCCTAAATATCTTGGTGCGGCCAAAGCGTTTGCCGAGCATAAATCTGTTTTGGGATATAATATGACGATATATTCAAAATATAATTGGACGGAAAAACAGGTAAAAGACAGTTTGCAGAAATTCTACGATGAAAATGACAATCCGATGTTCGCGCTGATAATCGGTGGGCATCAAGATGTGCCCGGGCAACGGATAGAGTATAATTCACGTTATAACGATAAAGTCAGTTATACAGATTGCCGATATGCATGTATGGACGGTGATGATGATATGACGCCTGATTTTTATATTGGCAGACTTCCGGTCAGAACACTGATTGAAGCAAATATAGTAGTGGATAAAATCAAAAATTATGAGATGACGCCACCACTTGTCCCGACATTTTATCAAAATGGGATGCACGCGGCATACTTCCAAAAATGTGAGAGCCCGTATGTTCCAATTGAAAAAAGACCATATACAGAAGGAAGAAGATTTGTCAAGACAAGTGAAGATGTTCGGAATCATCTATTGGCGCAAGGGAAAAATGTAGAACGTATTTATACCACAAATTGTCCTTCTCCTAAGTACTGGAATGAAGAATACGGTTCTGACGGTGAAATTCCCAAAGAATTGCAGAACCTGAATTTCTATAATAATGGAACTGAAGATGTTGTTGACTCGTTTAATGCAGGACGGTTCTATGTGTTGCATAGAGATCATGGAGCTGTCGATGGTTGGGGGGATCCCTCATTTCGAAATGGCGATATTGTAAAATTATCAAATCAGAGCAAATTGCCCGTGGTTTTCAGCTTAAATTGTCAGTCAGGAAATTATGCTGCATCAAATGGGGCAGCGGAATGTTTTGCTGAGAAAATATTAAAGCATCCGTATGGGGGAAGCGTAGCTGTTATTGCATCATCGCATACTTCTTATAGTGGGCTCAATGACCAAATGTGTCTTGGCATGTTTCAAGCCATATGGCCTGAACCCGGTTTAATTGAAAATGTTACAGACGGACGTACCATGGAAGGAATCAAAAAAAATCCTTCGTATAGGTTGGGTGAAATTTTGGACGCAGGCAAAGAGTTTTTGAAAACACAAAACAACCAATGGAGTGGAGAGCTAATCCAAATAACATTGGATAGATTTCATGTTTATGGGGATCCTTCAATGATGATCAGGACGGAGGTGCCTTGGGCCTATTGCAGCAGCGATTATCATGAAGATTCTAATGGCCTATTTGTTTATTTTGACGAGCCTGTGTATATTGCTGTAAAAGATGTTATTACCGGGAAGTCGAAAATTCATTATGGAAAACATTTCCCGACATTGACCACTGATTTTCGTAAGAAAAACGTATGTATATATGGCCCTAATAGTATTCCGTATAAGACTGAAATAGGCTGGCAATTACCAGGTGTGAATAATGGGGACGGTGTCTCACTTAATGTTGTAAATAATAATTCAACAAACCGGTTGAGTGTGGCTTATGAATTGCCAGAGACATCAGAACGTGCGGAATTACAAATAAATAATATCTTGACAGGTGCACCGATGGTTACTCGGTCTATTTCAGCGGCAGATAATTCGGTGGAACTGGATACCTCCTTGTTTGATAGCGGCTATTACGTGGTTGGCGTGACGACTGAGGATGGGCAGACCGCACAGGGGCGTTTTGCCGTGGTGAGGTGAGAGGATGGTAATATTAAATTTTAATCACTTAAAATGACATTACTATGAAACGGATATATAAAAGGCGGATTTTTATCAGCGTAGTGTTAGTGACACTTGCCATGATGTCAGGCTTTGCTGCAGGGTCGATGCCGAGATATGCGTATGTAGAACAAGACGGCTATGGTTTCAATATCTCAGTTCAACAAGACGGCGAAGTATCAGTTGGAATGAGTGGAGATCCTGATGTTATTCTGTGCAAAATTGATGATAGTTTGATAAAAGCAGCAGTTGCCGGAGGTGGTGAAATCAGATTGCCTGATGAAATGACATATAATGGTAATCAATATAAGATTAAAAAGATTATGGGTTTGTTTCAGGATACTGACGGCATTAAAACCGTAGTGTTGCCTAAATATCTTGGAACGATGATTTCAAGCATGAACAATTGTGCCGATTTGTCTTCAATAGTGTTTAATGAAGGGTTCGGGTCTGTGATGTTCAGCATTAACCAGCTTCCTTCGCTTACGGATTTAAATATATCCGGATTGAATTTCGGCGTTCTTGAAGGTTCTTTAACCGGTTTGCCAATAAACGAGATTGATTTGTCGGGTTTTTACGGAGTGCAAAAATGCAGTTGTGGCGGTTGGCCGAATGTGACAAGGCTTGAATTCCCGTTGGAGTTCGGCACGGCGGAGATGAGTACATTCGTGGCTATGCCGAAACTTGAAGAGATAGTGCTGCCTGCAACGGTGGAATGTCTGTCGCCGAATATGTTTTCGGAATGCACAAATGTGCGTAGGATTTATGCGAGGTCGATGACCCCTCCCCCTTTGGGAGAGTGGGGCTCGCCCGGAGGGTATCTTAATGACTATGGGGAGGGCTTTTTCAGCGACGAGCCGACGCAGATAGATAAATCGACATGTGTGCTCTATGTGCCGGAGGGTGCTGCTGCGGTTTATAGAGAAAATGAGTACTGGGGCCGGTTTAAAAACATCGTCGAGTATAACTATGGAGGTGTAGATGAAGTTGCAGTCGAGGGGAGCGTTATCGACCGGCTGAGGGTGTCTGAGGGGTCGATATTTGTTCCCGGCAGCGGGGAGGCTGTGACGGTCAGCGACCTTAATGGCCGCTGTGTCTACCAAGACCGCCAGGCTGTCGGTAGTGATGTGGCGGTTTCGCCGGGCATCTACGTTGTTCGCATCGGCGGCGATGTCAGGAAGGTGTCGGTGCGCTGATGTGGGAAAAAATGCGTATCTTTGCGGAAACGCAATGGGAAAATATACTATGAAATTAAACCGATGGTTATGGGTGGTTGTAGCTGCGGCCGCAGGCATCAGTCCGCCTGCGGCTGCGCTGAGTGTGACTTGCGAGGCCGGAGGCCTGCGGCAGGCCGTGGGGAATGAAACTGATGCAGTTTCGTTGATTGTCAGCGGGGAGATTAATGCCGCTGACTTCGATTTTATCGCCTTTGAAATGACCGGGGTCGACAACCTTGATTTGTCAGGTGCACAGGTGGTGGCGTATGAGGGGGAACCGACGTTTACGGGTCGCACGTCTTCCTTGGCGAATGTGCTTCCGGACGGTGCGCTAATGAGTGTGAAGGCCACAACGATACATCTTCCGAGCACGTTGGGTGAAATCGGAGCCGGGGCCTTGGCCGATGCCGCCGTGAAAACGCTGGTGCTGCCCCGTTATTTGAAAACGATAGGGGAATCGGCTTTCAGCAATGCGCGCAACCTTGAAAGCATTGTGGTGCCGGAATCGGTAGAGCATCTGGGCAAAGGGGCGTTTAAAGATTGCCCTTCACTGAAAAGTGTGGAGATAAAAGGCCCGATAGAGGCCGTTAAACAGCAGACGTTTAAAGGGTGCGACGCCTTGACGACGGTGATTCTTCCCAAATCTGTCACTTTGATAGCCTCTGATGCATTTGCCGGTTGCCGCTCTTTGGAAATCATTGATTTTCCTTCGTCGTTGGTTACAATCGGCCAGGGGGCGTTTTATGGCGCAGGGCTTAGGACTGTTGACCTTGCCCATTGCGCGGGGCTTGAAGAGGTTGGCGACTGGGCTTTTGCGGCCAACGGGAATCTGGCTGAGGTCGGAATGCCACCGTCGCTGAGGCGTATCGGCAAAGGGGCGTTTTTCAACAACACATCAATGGCACTCCATAGAATGCCCGGATCACTTGAAAAAATTGACGATTTTGCGTTGCGTGGTATAAAATCAGCACCGGCAGATGTTATTTCCGGAACAAGGGTCACAGATGTCGGCGATTTCGCACTGGCAGGATGGAGAGGTGTCAGCAAGTTTTATCTTCCATCAGGGCTGGAGAGGCTTGGCGACGGGGCTATGGCAAACTGGTCGGGGCTTTACGCAATATCGGCAGAATGGGTGGCTGATATCCCCCTGTTGGGCCAGGATGTATGGCGTGGGGTCAAGCAATCGAATGTGATACTTGCCGTGCCAGAGGGTAAAGAAGACGCGTATGCCTCCGCTCCGCAATGGCAGGATTTTATGATTAAAGGGGTGACACCCGGAGGGGTTGATGCCTCTGAATCGCCCGTAGAGGGAGTGGTTGCCCGTTTCGAGGGGATGACGCTTCATCTTTCCGCTCCTGTTGAGATTGCGGGGGCGGATCTGTTCGGCATAGACGGGCGCAGCTATGCCATGGCTGCTGGCGGCGGGACTACAAGTCTGGCTATCGACACATCGGCCTGGGACGTGCGGGTGTTGGTTGTGCGTCTGCGCCTGACCGACGGGCGCATTGCTGCGCTTAAACTTTGGCGATAAGCCGCTGTGGATTTGCTGCGTGATATATCAAGTCGTCAGGTAAGATTCCGCTGTCGGATTAGGGGAATTGTCGGGCGGATTTCGTAAATTTGTTTCATGGAAGAGAACTATATAGTATCCGCGCGGAAATACCGGCCGTCGACATTCTCGTCGGTAGTGGGGCAGAAAGCCCTCACGGCAACGCTACGCAACGCTATCGCCACCAACCGCCTGGCACATGCCTATCTTTTCTGTGGGTCGAGAGGGGTCGGCAAAACGTCGTGCGCCCGCATTTTCGCCAAGACCATCAACTGCGAGCATCCCACCCCTGAGGGGGATCCATGTAACGAATGTGCATCTTGCCGTCAGTTCAACGAGAACAGGTCGCTGAATATCCTGGAACTCGACGCTGCCTCTAACAACAGTGTGAACGACATACGCGAGCTTACCGACCAGGTGCTCGTACCCCCCACCGAAGGGCGCTACCGGGTGTTTATCATCGACGAGGTGCACATGCTTTCGTCGGCCGCATTCAACGCTTTCCTGAAAACGCTTGAGGAGCCGCCGTCATATGTGATTTTTATCCTCGCCACCACCGAGAAACACAAGATAATCCCTACAATCCTTTCGCGCTGCCAGATTTATGATTTCAGCCGCATCACTATTTCCGATATAATCGACCATTTGGAATATGTGGCTTCACAGGAGGGCATAACAGCCGAGCGGTCGGCTCTTAATGTGATCGCCCGCAAGGCCGACGGAGCTATGCGCGATGCCCTGTCGATCTTCGACCAGGTGGCGGCATCGTCGCGTGGCCATATAACATACCAGTCGGCAATCGACAACCTCAATGTGCTCGACGAGCGTTATTATTCGCGCCTCATCGATGCGTTCAAAAGCGGAGATGTGCCACAGGCATTGCTGGTCTATAAAGATGTGCGCGACCATGGATTCGATTCGCATTTCTTCATCAACGGGCTGGCGCAATATCTGCGCGACCTGATGGTAGCGAGGAATCCGCAGACAGTTTCATTGCTCGACACCGACGATTCTGTAAAAGAACTTATGGCGAATCAGGGAGCCGGCATGCAGCCTGAGTTTTTCTATTCGGCAATGAGCCTATGCAATGAAGCCGACCTGGCCTATCGCCAGTCATCAAACAAGACTTTCCTTGTCGAGCTGTTGCTCATCAGATTATGCCAACTAACAGGCCCCTCCCACGGTTATAGTGGCAGCGGAGAGGGGCATAGGCTTCAGAAAATAGAAGTCGCAGAGCCTGCCGGCGGAGCTGCGGCGACAAATGCCACACCACAGCCGGCACCTGCACCGCAACCCTATGCCCGGCCGGCATCCAGACCGGCGCATACATCGGCACCCTCTTCCACTTCTCAAGCGCCGGGGGCTTCACAGACGTCTGTGGCGGCATCGAAACCGGTTTCATCGGCAGTGCCTGAACTGCGTGCGGGAGGTTCGGAGATTGCATTCATCATGCCTCCTTATAGCGGCATGGGGTCTCGTCCTGCCGATGCCCCAAGGCCTCAACCCCGTGCCACCGGCCGCGGCCATGTGTCGCTGGCGTCGGCTTTTGCCGAAAAGAAACAGACGGTTCCTGCTTCCGCATCGGCTGCTACAGTTATGCACCGCACGCCTTACTCCCATGATCGGCTGCTGGCTGAATGGGAGCGTTATATGGCGGCCAATCCGAAAGCGCATCTGCTGATTAACACCATGCGTGCCCACCAGCCGGTGGCAGGTGAAGACCCGGCCTCTCCGGAATGCTTCACTGTGACAGTGGTTAATCCAGGGCAGGTCGAGGTGCTGACAAATGAAAAACCCCGGTTGCTCAATGCTTTGCGTGCCTCACTGGCTAATGATTATGTTGATTTCAGGATAGAACTGAACGAGGATGCCACAGCGCCGACTGCGTGGAGCGACCGCGATGTGCTCAATCACCTTGTAGAGGCGAATCCGAATCTCGCCCGTCTTATCACCGATTTCAAACTAACCCTCTCATAAACAACACCACATCATGGAACACGACCGGTGCCATGTGACATCACATAGTGCCGGTCGTGTTATTTTAGTCTTTATGTATCAGTGGATGTTTTTGTTCAGGTCGTGCCATTTGTCGATGGCAGGGAGAACTCCCATGCCAATCACCTCGTCGCGCAGGGCGCAGAGGTGGGCGTAGCTTTTCTCGAGCTCCTGATCTTCGGCGGGAGTGCCTTTGATTGGCATCACCTTCACACCATCTTTCGTTATCGAAGTCTCCATGGCCATCATTATGTGGCTGAACTTGTCATTGTTGACATACACGCCGGCCGGCCAGCGGAAAGGTTTACCACCCATAGCAGCTGCAATCATTTCGATTGACAGATAGGCCGGACTCTGGAACGATGAGCGGCCGCGAAGGTCGATGATGTTTTTGCCTCCTTGGATTACACGTAATTTCAGCTCTTCCCAGTCTTCCATCGGCAGTTTTTCAGTGCCAATGATAGTGTTGAGGGGTTTGCCGTTGATTTCTGTTGTGGATGCGAACACAGCCATCTGCTCGCCATGGCCGCCATATGTGCGGCAATTTACAATCTCAGCTGCGGGCAGGTGGAGGTATTTCGACAGTTCGCTTTGCAGACGTGTTGAATCGAGTGCCGCCAAGGTGGTGACCTGCGATGGTTTAAGTCCGGAATATATCAGGGTGATAAGGCCTGTGATGTCTGCCGGGTTGAACACTACAACTATATGTTTCACACCGGGGCAGTATTGGCGCACATCCTTACCGAACTGTTCGGCAATCTGCGCATTCCCTTTCAGTAAATCCTCACGGGTCATTCCGGCTTTCCTGGCAGCTCCGCCAGAGTTGACTATGTAGTCGGCATCTGTGAGAGCTTCTTTCACGTCTGATGTGAATGTGATGTTTGCCCCTTCAAAGGCGCAATGCCTGAGTTCTTCGGCCACACCTTCAAGTGCGGGTGCATATGGGTCGTAGAGACAGATATTCGGGGTAAGATGCATCATCAGGGCCGTCTGGGCCATGTTTGAACCAATCATTCCGGCAGCGCCTACAATGACCAGCTTGTCGTTGGTTAAATATTCCATGTTTATTTTATAAATTAGTTATATTTCGTGTAAGATATCAGACGTCCACTCCGATGTTTAATACATCGGGGTGAACGGCTCGGAGCGTTTCAGATGCTTGTTGGCGCATCCTACGATGTTTGTCTCTTTGGAGGTGTCGAGTTTCAGAACAGGGGCGCCATTGTAGAGGTCGAGTGCCGACAGATCGATATAATAGCATCCGGGATTTGTCACAATGTCGAAATAGTATCTGCGGTCGCGCAGGTTGGCGTATGAGCGCCATTGTGTCGATGACAGATTCGGCTCCCCGGCAATTTCGTAGGTATATGGCACACTCACATCGTCGATTATGCTGCGGGTTATGCTGACTCCGAGATCGGCATCCGCCACCGGCTTTACGTGGTGGGCAAAGTAGTTGGCACGCACGCAACGGCTGGGGCTGCTCACTGTGCCTGGAAGCATGTTTTTGCCACCGATGCCGTTCCAATAATCTATTATGGCACGCATCGCCGGCCATTCCGGATCGTTGGTCATTGCGCGGTAGTCGCCCATATCGTAGATTTTTACCTGGCCGTGGTCAAACTCAAGAATCGCCGATTGACCTGTGGCGTCTGTTATGCCCCAATGAAGAGCCGACACGGTTCCGCCGTCGAATGTGGCTCCGCCGATAGTGAAATCGTGCTTCTGCAGAAGGTCGACTACCTGTTGTGTTGTGGCGTTCATGTCGAGCAGCCAGCCGACAAACATGGCAAGCGACATGGGTGGGCGTCCCTTGGTGTCGTCGTTGCTATATACTGTGCCTTTACAGAAAAGTCCGTTCACAACAAGCCCCATTTCATTCATCCCCTCTGTTATGCCTCCGTCGTAGCCAACGGCATAGACGGCGCCGTATTTAGATGTCCATTCAACGGCTCCGGGCTGGTCAGAACCCCTTTTTGTCATACCGCGCGGATAGACATACAGGTTGGTGGGTATAGGGGTTTTCCAATCGAGCGAGCGCCCGACAACCATGAGTGAGTCCAATCCTTTATAGAGTACCCTTGAACAGGCTTCAGATTCAGCCGGAGCCGATAAGGCGGCTGCAAACACCAATGCTGATGCAGCAACTTTAATAATATTCCTCATAATTCAACCCTTGAAATATAGTGGTAGTGTTTAGTTGTCTCAGATATTAACAACGGCACATGCTCAAGAGTTTAGGCAAAAACGGAATAATCGGATTATGCGAATCTGCAATGCAACCGCAAAGTTGCATAACCTGCTATATCACCATGTGTTTCAGCAATTCAAGCACACTCTTCGTGATTCCGGGTGGAAACAGTCTCAGTATATTGTTGGGTAAGATGTGTGTAAACCATTAGGGACGGAGGTGCGTTTAACAATATATGGGAACTGTTAATTTCTGTGATTCATCAAAAAAGACTAAGGGGATGGGGGGCTCTTCGCTGAGGAGGCTGTCGGCGATAGGTTTGCTTGTGACCATGGGCATTGTGTTCGGCGATATAGGCACTTCGCCTCTCTATGTGATGAAAGCCATTGTGGGGGTGAACCATACGTTTGATGCTGATTACGTGGTCGGGGCAGTGTCGTGTGTGATATGGACGCTGACATTGCAGACCACGGTGAAATATGTTCTTATTGCTTTAAGGGCGGATAACAAGGGGGAAGGGGGGATATTGGCGCTTTTCTCCCTGCTGCGCCGGATGCCGAGACGGTGGCTTTATGTGGTTGCTGCCGTCGGAGCGTCGACATTGATTGCCGACGGCGTGATAACCCCGGCCATTACTGTTACTTCTGCGATAGAAGGGCTTGATATTATAAGCCCGGGAGTGCCGGTGGTGCCGGTAGTAGTGGTAATCATAGCCGGTATTTTCCTTATGCAACAGGCGGGTACTGGGAAAATCGGACGATTTTTCGGCCCGTTCATGCTGTTGTGGTTTCTTATGCTTGGAGCGCTGGGGTGCACCCACATAGGCGACTATTCAGGCATATGGAGGGCGTTCAATCCGTGGTATGCGGTCAGGCTGCTGATTGACTATCCGGGCTGGTTCCTGATTCTTGGAGCCGTGTTCCTTTGTACGACCGGTGCGGAAGCCCTTTACTCTGATCTCGGCCATTGCGGACGGCTCAATATCTCGGTCAGCTGGCTGTTTGTAAAAGCCATGCTGATTCTCAATTATCTCGGTCAGGGGGCATGGATTGTCGCTGCCGGGCCGCAGGTGGCGGCATCGGGTGTCAACCCGTTCTATGCCATCATGCCGTCATGGTTCACCCCCTTGGGGGTGGTTATGTCGACCGGGGCTGCCATTATTGCCAGCCAGGCGTTGTTGAGCGGCTCGTTCACGATTTTTTCAGAGGCTATAAACCTTGATTTCTGGCCCCGGTTGAAAATCAAATATCCGTCGACTGAAAAGGGGCAGCTCTACATTCCGGCAATAAACTGGCTGCTTCTGGCCGGGTGTCTGGCAACGGTGGCGATTTTCCGCGATTCGTCGCATATGGAGGCTGCCTACGGGCTGGCAATAACCGTCACTATGCTGATGACAACCGTGTTGCTCACCTTCTATCTGCGCTTCAGAGGGGTGAACCGTTGGTTGTGTGGAATGTTTATGTTATTCTTTGCCTCGTTGGAGGGGGTGTTTTTTGCAGCAAACCTGTTTAAGTTCACCCATGGCGGATGGTTTGCCATGCTGGTTGCCGGAATGGTGGTGTTCGTGATGATTGTATGGCGCAATTCCACACGCATCCGCAACTCATACATACAATACAAGCCTTTGGCCGGATGCATCGACCTTATTGCCGATATACGGAGCGACGCCGATATTCCGAAATATGCTTCAAACCTGATTTATTTCAGCCGGTCTCCGGATGACTCCCGGCTTGAAAGCAAGCTGCTCTATTCGATTATCAACAAGCAGCCGAAACGGGCCGATCACTACTGGGTCATACATATCGAGAATCTCGATTCGCCCGACACATTGGAATACCGTGTGAAGACGGTTTTGCCTGGGGCGTTCTATTTCGTCACTTTCCGCCTTGGCTTCCGAGTGGAGCCGAAAGTCAGTGTATACCTGCGCCAGGTGGTCGAGGATCTGGTTGCCGGTGGTGAGCTGGATCTGACAAGCAGCTACCCTTCGCTGAATAAAAGGGGGATTGCAGGTGATTTCCGTTTTATCATCATACACAGGATTTTTTCTGTGGCGAGCGATTGCCCGCGGCTTGCGGCTTTCCTGTTGAAGATGCATGAGTTCCTGCGCCATCTGGCCATCTCCGACCGCGATGCCATGGGTCTTGACACCAGTAATGTGACTGTTGAGTCTGTGCCGCTTATTATCTCGACGCGCACAGCGCGCCGGATTGTCAGGGTTGATTGACGATTGCCATGAATCTGTCGGCCACTACCGCGGCTGAGAATCTGCCGGCCACCGAGTTGTGTTGTGACTGCCGGGAGAATGACAAGGGGGTGGACAGGGCTTTTGCGAGGCATTCAGCCACGGATTCAGGTGAGCCGTAGTCGGCCACGAATCCGTTTTCTCCGGGTGTTACTATGTCAGTCTGCCCTCCACGGCCGAAGGTAACGGGAATCGCCCCGGCAGCCATCCCTTCCATGAGTGTTGCCCCCATGGTCTCGAATTTGGAGGTCGACAGCACCACGGAAGCGGCTGCATAGAGCTGCAGCAAGTCGTTTCCATGTAGCTCGCCGAGATATCGCCAGGGCATCTTGATGACATTGAATGCATCAGGGTTTCTTACCCCTCCGAAGAAAACGGCCTCACATTGAGCAGCCATCTCTGGGTGACGCATTGCAAAGGTGTTGAGCGATTCAATTGCCATGGGAAGGTCTTTGACAGGGTCGTCGAGGCGGGCCGCCCCCATTGCGATCAGCTTGCGCGGATTTCCGGCGATTATTCCGCGTATTTTTTCCGGAAGCATATCGGCATCAGGTTTCACACGGTATTCTTCAACCGGAAATGCATGCGGGAGCACCTCAATGTCTTTTCCTTGCAACAGGGGGCTTTTGTATGCGATATCGCGTTGCCAATGGCTGACGGCAATGAACTGCACCGGCAGTTGGCTGAACAACTGCTTTTTCCTTTTCCATACGCGGTGAGAGAGGTCTGTGGCGCTTTTCCGTTGATGGAGAAACGGGCATTGGCCGCATCCGGTTGTGAACCGTTGGCATTCTCCCGGCAGGTGGCATATGCCGGTAGCGCACCAAAGGTCGTGCATAACCCAAAGAACCCGTTTCCCTGAGCTGCATAGTTTATTCAGGCCGCCCAATGACATCAAACCTTGGTTAACCCAGTTTATGACTACTACATCGGCCTCTTTTACCCACTTGTGGCGGCATATGGCGCTTCCGAAGCGTCCGGTCGACACTTTCCAAAGGTCGGCCAGGTTGAATCCGTTCTCGAAGAAAATATCACCCCGCTCGGCCACTTTGGCCGCTGATGACACCACCGGGTTTACCTGCCCTACCCACGGCTCGTCGCCGTTTTTATGAGCCACGAGCATCCGGGCGTCTTCCCCCCGGCGTCTGAGCGCCTTCACCAACCTCTTGGTGACAATGGCGGCCCCCCCCAGCTCATCATTAGTGCTCAGAAACAGAATCTTCATGCCCGCAAAGTTACATATCTTTCACCAAAAAGCCTTGAATGCCGACCTTCATTATATTCTCTTACAAAAAAACATCTCCTGACGGGAAAAATGATGCATTGCATCAATAGGAATGGAGGCCGCTGTTCAACCCGAACCACGTGACCAGCACAACAGCAAAAGCAACCACCCAATAGACACATAACCACCTCTGACCAATCCGCTTAATCCTGATATGGAGAGGCAACAGATAAACCACCATCGTAAGCAAAGCCATACACTCTTTGGGGTCCCAACTCCAATAACGCCCCCACGCCATGGCCGCCCATACAGACCCTACCATAATACCTGCCGCAAGACAAAACACCCCCACCCGGAGCATCCTCACAGGATAATAGCATGATGCAGGCCGGAAAAAACAGACAATCCCGCCCACAGCCAAAATGGCGAAGCATGCATAGGCAACCGTTATCAGCACCACATGCACAAACAATAACGGAGTGACAAGCACCGGTGGCAACACATCGCGGAACCCGACAGCAACAGCAGCTGCCAAGGCCGCAAGTCCTCCGGCCAACGAGGCTTTTGACATGCGCCTGTCAACAATGCCGGCAAACAGCAGCGCAACAGCCGTCAACACAAGTGTATCGCCTCCACATATGGCCGGGAAACACCCCAGCATACACCATCGCCAACATATGAAACCTACCGAGCCGGCAAACAGCAGCAGCAAAACCGGCGAGGGGCAGGGATTCCGCATCCGGATAATTGGCAGCACCATCGGCAACATACCTGAAACCAAAAGGATATACGATAAATAAACCAATGCCATGCCAACCGGGTCATGCGCAACCAGCAAAGTCATTCCCCGCCCATCATTATCTTCCGCACCTTTCATCAGCCTGTAGCTGCCGATTCTGACCACACGGTTAGGAGCCAGCGTATAAACTGTCGACGAACAACAATCCGCCACCACAATGGACCGGCTGTCGGCATACCCCACATAAAACGGCAACGGGCGGTTATGACAACCCCCTACTTTCCACATCGCAGCATTGCCGCCATCCTGCCTAAGGCATATATGGCCATACTCCCCTGCAAGAAAGCTCACCAAAGCCCCGGCCACAAGCACAACCACGCCTATATGTATCAGCGCAAGCCGATGACACCGCAACCGCTTAAACCAAGTTAACGAAACGTTCATAGACCGCCCATACACTCCATCTCCACCAGCCACCCCGGACGGCACACGGCCGCCATCACAACCACATATGGTAATCCGGGAAATTCATGGGATATAATTGCATCCACCACCGCCGCATCTGCCGTATCACGCAAATACACCACCCCCTGCAACAAATCAGACCGTCTGCACCCGGCTTCTGCAAGCAACGCATCTATGTTCTCAATCATACGTCTTGTCTGGCCTACGACATCACCGCCACAGACAATCGCCCCCCGGTTATCGATACTCGCCGTCCCGGAGATAAATACCAGGCTACGCCCGGGGAAATCCAGTCTGACACCACGTTCAAACGCAACCCCGTAATCCGACGTCCTATTGAGATTCTCCGGGGCATAGAGATACCTGACCGCAGGCCAGACGCAACCAGAGGCGGCATAGGCATCCATCGACACAACAACACCGCCATTTTCCATCGCCCCGGCAATGCCTGTGCTGGCTATATAATGGGTGTCAGACACAAGCCCCACCTCATCGAAAACATTATTACGGGCGAGCACCATCCCTTTGTAATTCACATCTATATCCCTGACAAAAAACCATGTGCGATGACACGAATCAGCAAAATCCAGCCCCACGCGCTCCAATGCTCCTATATACGACCTTAGCACACGGTCTGTTGCCTTCAAAGAATCAGTCTCGCCAGCCACGCAACAGGAGCCACACCAATATTCGACCTGGCCATTGCTGTCATCAACCTCAAACAGGCCGTCTTTCTCCGAAACGACAACTCCACTGCGGAAATATACCCACAGCACCACCTTCCCCCCCATAAGAGGGGGTTGCCCTACCACCGACATGGCGCAGCGGCTGTCATCAGGCAGCAACATAGCCTGGTTGGCAATATCACTCAGAAACCAGCGTTTCATAACGGGTTTCATTCCATCCAGGTCACGGCTAAGCGCATTGTAAGCATCAACCACATCGCCAAGCTGTTCTTCAAAACCGGCATAATGAACACCGTCATAAGTTGATACAGGTCGGATATAGGCATGGATTTCATCGCCACCCCCGTTTTCAGGTGTGAAACGGGCAATATCAACCTGACACTTCCCTTCACCGGTCTCATATCTGTAATATTCTGTCATTAGCTCAATTGGAATTATTCTGCAGATTCAACACTATCATCCTTGCCTGTCAGGCTATCCATATACTCTCCCGGATTCATACCGAATTCCTTTTTAAAGCACAGGCTGAAATATTTAGGGTCGTTGAACCCCACGGCATAAGCCAGTTCAGAAATCCTTATACCATGTTTTTCTTTCATAATCCGGCAAGCCGACTTAAGGCGGATATCACGCACAAAAGCCGTGTAAGACAGGCCGGTCAGCAGTTTCAACCTACGGAACAACGTCGATTTCGAGATTCCCATTTCATCGATAAACATGGCCTGGCTGAAATCGGGATCGCCCATATGGGCCAGCACACAATCAGTCGCCTTCTTTAGAAATTTCTCATCAATACTCGAAAAATCCAATCCCTCGGAATCAACAGGTTCCACTGACCTATGAGCAAGGGATGCAATAGCATCTTCAGCCCCACTCAGACCCTGATTGACACCTTCTGCTTTGCAGAATTCAATCGCCTGTTGCAGCAAACTCGTCAGACGGCCTATGCATTCATTCATATTCCTGTGGAGGTCACGCAATTCCGGTGCCGCAGCTTTCATTTCATCTGCCACCGCAGTTATTATTGACAGCGGATTAAGCCATTCATGCGTTATGTTAGTGAAAAAACGGAGTTTGGCACGGTTCAGCTCCTCAGCCTGGGCCAGTTCCAATTCCCGGATACGCAACGTGTTGCGTTGCCTCACCCGACGGCGCCAGACAGAGATTATGACTGCCATAACCCCAAAAAACAGAATGGCATAAATCAAATAAGCCCACCATGTAGCCCATAAAGGTGGATTTATGACAATGCTGAGGGTTCTTTCTCCTCCAGTCCAGTGGCCATTGACATCGGTGGCCTTCACTCGGAAAAGATATTCTCCAGCAGGCAGATTATTATAATAGGCGAAACGTCGCGAATAGTCGGCATTATGCCATTCATTGTCGAAACCGTCGAGTTTATATGCATAACGGTGGAGAAGAGGGTCATTGCCGAAATCAAACACGGCAAATTCAATGCTGAAATTATTCCGGGAATGGTCGAGGGTGAGTTTATCAGCAGCAGCAGGCGATTTGAGGGAGATACCACGCCGAACCTCATCCGAGAGCTTATGCCATGAATTTCCGAAAATCTTAACATCCGTTATAACCACAGGCAGGTGTCTGACCTCAACCTGCTCCCCGCTGCCGTCGATGACATTCATTCCATGGGGCCCTCCGAAAAACAATCTCCCCGCACTATCGGTCGCCACCGCACCAAGGTTATAGATGTTATCCTGCGCCCCATCGCCCCTTGTATAAAGCCTATACGACACATTCCCCGAGTCGGCAGGTGCATGAATCCGCAGCAGACCCATGTTTGAGCCTACCCATAATGCCCCTTGGGAATCCGATAAGATACCAGCCACTATGTCGCCGGGCAGATTCCACTTCATATGCACCGGTTCGAAGCGGTCGGCTCTGTAGTCATAAAGACTCAGCCCCATTCCGTCGCTTCCCATCCACAAACGTCCTGTCGCATCATTATAGACCGTGGTAACATTAAATGTGTTGGCATTTCCCTTATTAGGGTCATAATGGTTCACGCTGTATGCCCCGGCGCTGGTTCCGCTTCCGTCAATACGCAATATTCCCATATTACGGGTGGCCACCCATATGCTGCCGTTTGACCCTTCCGCAAAATCAACCACCTGTATCCCCTTAAGGTCATCGGTGTCGAACAGGAATGAGCTCCCGTCTGGCAATCTGACACTTAAACCCGGCTGGCATCCAAGCCATAGGCGGCCGCGACTGTCTTCGAGCATCGCAACAACCCGGTCGCCCGGCAGCCAGCCGCAATTCGACACCGTGAAATGATCAACAGAGCCATTGCTGCGGTTGATTACATAGAGCCCCCCGTCATAAGTGCCTACCAGGATTCTCCCGTCAGATGTTTCCTCAAGGGAATACACCGTGAACGGCACTGCCGACGAAGCCGCAAACCGGTAGCGGGAATCGAGTCTGTCAACCTCTCCGGTCTACGGATTATAAGTGACCAACCCATCGTTAGAGCCTATACTTATCCACATCAGGCCATCCGACGACACAAGCATACAACGCACATTATTGCTCCCGATACGCAATTTGACCGCCTCAAGGCTCTCAAGCATAACCCCGGAAGGGCGTTTTGAAATATTAAAAGCCCCACTGCCGAGTGTGCTAACCCACATCAGACCCTGCCGGTCTGTCATCAGAGAAGTCACCTCCTGAAACTGATGGCCGGTTCCGAGCGAGCATATGTTTGTGAACTCTCCGCTTTGATAATCCAACACACTTACCCCCTTGCGTGTGCCGACCCACAGCGCACCGGATGAGGCATCCTCTGATATGGAATAGATTATGTCGTCTAAAATTGATTCATCCTTGCCGGGAATGTGCCGGAAATTATCCCATGTTGTTTTCTCAGGCTCATAGGGGTTGTTCAACATGAAAAGGCCGTAACCCCAGCTGCCGACCCATATACGGTGGCGGCTGTCCTCAAACACGACATGAGCTGATTTCATTGCATTCATATGCGGATAGGAATACACTATCCCACCTTTGTCGATACGATACAATCCCTCATTCCATGTCCCCACCCAGACATTGCCACGGGAATCCTCAAACAAAGATTTGACGGTGGTCTGAGGCATCACTCCTCCCGATCTTTCATAAGTGAAAAGCGACACCGAATCTTCCTCGGCAAAATATTCAAACAACCCTTGGTCGCTCCCTATCAGCAACCGCCCGTCGCTGACACATAGCATCGTGGATATGGCGTTGCCGCAAAATTCATCATGAATGAAGTTGTTAAGTTCACCTGTCTGGAGGTCATACATATCCAGCCCGGCAGTAGTGCCGATCCACAAGCGCCTACAATCATCCTCACACAGATATTTGATATTATTACTGCTGAGTATGTTTCCGTTGCGGATGTTCGACCGGAAAACCTCCATGCCGAAACCGTCATACCTCGCAAGTCCGTTGCGCGTTGCCAGCCAGATATATCCATAGCTGTCCTGGATAACCTGCTGCACATCATCACACGGAAGGCCATCGGTCGTGGTCACGAAACGGGAACGGTGGCTCTTGTCTGATATTTCGGTTATTTCGGCATGCGACACCCCCATGGCAACAGCCATGAGAATGAAACAGGCAGCCCGCCTCAGCATATTCTTATTGCTGCATGACAACATTTACAGGGTCTTTTTCAAGAGCTTCTATGAATTCTGACCTGGAGAAATCCACAGGTCTGACCATAAACTCGGGAATATTATATGATTTGAACAGGCAGCCGTCGGCATCCGGACTCGCCTGCGGAAGCACAAACGGTTTGCTGAAACGGCCGTCAGCACCCATATGGGTCAGGTAGAGCCGGGTATATGAGCCGTCATCCCTGCGCGAGCTGAAAATAACCCATTTTCCCGACGACGACCAAGAATGATAGCTTTCCACATCATCGCTGTTGATTTCATCAAGCGGCCGTGTCTCCCCCGTTGCAATGTCGAGCATATAGAGGTCGGCATCACGGTGCCAGATGTGGAACGTGCCGAACCCACCTTGGGTAAACATCAGAAAACGGCCGTCGGGAGAAGGTCTCGGTAGGGTTACGCTTTTCCCCAAGGCAGATGCCCGGTAAACAGTATCAGCCTCCTCGAACCTACGGGTCCGCGGGTCAAACTTTTTTCTGTAAAGGTCATATTTGAAATCCTTGTAGTTGAGCGCCTGATACAAAGCCATCTCCTTTTCGGTCATTTCAGGCACATGGGCCGACACATACCATAGGCTCAGACCGTCTGGATGCCAGCATGGGAATGTTTCAAGCTCTGCCGGATTGTTGGCAATAAAACATAGCCTGTCCGTATCAAGATCATACAACACAAGGTCTGAAGCGGCATCCTGAACCTCTACCTTATTCAAATCGCGGGTATGGAAGGTCTGCGACGTTGTGTTGTTGGAATATGCTATAAGCGGCTCTGTAGGATGCCATGAAGGATACACACCCGCCGACACAGTTTCTGGAGTCTTCAGGTTGATTTTCTTCAGTGACCCTCCATGGCCTACCAGAGTGCCGCCATAACCCACTCGCACATGCATCTGCATATTCCCGTCGCGGTTATAGTCCTGATAGGAATGGCAGTTTATGCATTGGCCCTCCTTTTCCGTGCTCATGGCCTGGTTGTTAAAAATCTCATGCTCGTCGAAATTCTCGAGATTGCGCTGGCAGATGGCCATGTTTTCGAATCCGATATACCCCGGCTCGATAAGGCGGTAGGATATATACGGGTCTATGCTGTCGGCCACGGCATTGGCCACAGTGGTATAACGGGTCCAGTGCCCACCCTTGCAAGTGTATATATCAGCATATACCGTATCGGCATCCGCAAGCAGACGGTGCCATCTGTCAACCGGAATATCCAGCGCCTGCCCGCACACCACGAAGCCGTCCGGATCCGCCGATGTGCGGAAGCAGGTCAGGAAATCATCGGCATCCTCATTTATGCGGCAGGTCAGGGGTGCGATATTGCGGGGAATGACCAGGCCGGCATAATCGGGAGAAATCGACGCCATCCTGCCTGCAAGTGAATAATCGGAAGGCAACGCATGGCTGCATGAGACAACCGCAACAGCCATGGCCACTGTTATGGCCGCGCCTATCTGTTTCTTAATATACATCCTTTTTAGCATATCACGAGGTCTTCAATCCTTTCACAAAGAAGTAATAATACCAGAACGTATCGCCGAATTCAGGCTTGAATATCTCAAGGTTAGCCTCATCAGACAAGCCGGAATGCCGCTGCGCCATCTGCATGAACCGCGAAAAACGCTGCTCCACACGGCGCTCGATATTGAACTGGCGCCAGTCTATATTACCCTCCAAGGCGGAATACAATATGGCAGCCTCCTGATAATGAACCGGCAGCCTCTGATGATGGCGCGCATAGAGCATAAAACGGGGCCAGAATTCAGAAATATCCTTGAGTATGAGGTTATACTGCAGCGACAGTTCCACCAGTTCGGGCGGGCCGCCGGCAAGCTGCGCAGTCAGCCGGGTAACATAGGTCTCAAGAAGCGAACCGTCACCGGCCAGCATGTTATCATAGGCCGACAGATGCCTTATCCGGCTTAATTCACCATCCTGTTCAATCAGTCCGGGGTTATCGGCATATTCCATATACCGGCTTGCCATATCGCTATAGAAAAGCGTCTTCTGCAATGGTCTGAGATATTTGCGTGCGAGGGCATATTCCCCGTTGAGCAGCGCACATATGGCCATGGTTTTAAGATATTCGGCCTTTGGGCCATATTCCACCATATCTTCCATGCACCATCGGTAAGCATCGTTGACGCGTCCCAGCCGCATCAATATGTCACGGCTGATGAACTGCCGCATGACAAATTCCGGACGTGTCGATTCATGTGGTTCATCCGCAAAACAGAAAGTAAACAGGCTGTCGCCGGCCCAACCGAGACGGTTAAGGGCAAGATGGGTCATCATACCCACAACACGCGAAGGTCGCCCCTGCTGACTGCGTGCACTTTCCACCGCCCCACGCCAGTTACCGGCTGAAATAGCCCGCCCCATATCCATCGCAACCTTAAAGTTCCCATCTTTATATTGTAGTGCCCGGACTGTCCCGATTCCGAGCAGCATGACCACACCTGACGCCATAAACATTCTCCTTGTCCCCCCTGGCCGTGCGCCCATTCTGTAATAGGCAACCACCCCTGTGGCAAACAGCAACGCCACAACCGCATATGGAATCAACAGGCTGGTCTCATGGCTAAATAAACGGGGCAGACCGCTGGTGTAGATATTCTCCGCCATCAGCCTGTTCTCAGGCACGAAGCGGAAATATGCCACTGGGATAAATGCCATCAGTGCCATTCCCAGAGCCACAAGCCACCAATTGCGGCGCTTGGCTATCTCAGAAACCACACAAAGCCCCACCCCCAACAACGCATAGAAACCCAGACAAGGATATCCGGCAATAGCAGCCACACAAAGCACGGCCATGCACCAAAAAACAGATGAAACAGAACGGTAGCCCCACCATACGCCCACAGCCGAGGCAAACCCCAGCACTCCGGCAAAAGCGAAACCGGGAAGTTTGAGAGTGAAAATAAGGTCGCCCAACACAACCACAGAAAGCAGCACACACGACGAAGGCAACGACGCCATAGGGAACATCTCACCCGGCAGGCGGAATGCCTTATAAACCATAACCCATAGCCCCAACAGCATGGTAATGAAAAACGTGGCCCCCAGCCATGGATAAAAATAGAACTGCGAGAAGAAAAGCGCCACCCACGAAAGCAACCCGCCGGGAAGTTTCATGCAGTTCCAAAAATAACCGCTCGTCGGCACAAACAGAGACTGTTCCGAGATGCGCCACAGATAGCCCCCGTTCATTACGGGAAGAATCCAATAAGCGAATATTGTGAAAACAGCCATGGCAATGGCAAGCCACCACCATGGCAGATTTCGAGTAAGAGCGGATTCGGCCCGGTTTGGCCGTATCTTTGTATTTCTGTGCATATTATATCGCTGAATGGTATATAGCCACAAATTTAGCGATTCTCTATCGCATATCTGCAGCTTCTATCGCACAATAAATTTTCGTGTCAGACTGAAGGCCGAAGCGCCATTGCCGGAGCTGAAATAACAGATATATACCCCCTCCGGCAAAGAGGCCGGCAGACCCACAACAGTCTCACCTGCCTCCATAGCAGTAGTGACAGAGAACAGAACGCGGCCGCCACACGGCTCCACAACACGCAATTCGGCAACATCAAGCGCCAAAGGCGAGCTGACAACCAGATGCCCCGCCTCATAACTGACCTTCACTGAAGATTCCGCTATCGTGGCATCTGACAATCCGGCGCTCTCATAAGCCTGCTGGAGGGCAATCTGCTTCAGATTATCCTCACGGTAGCCTTTCGAAAACATATCGGCCGCTTTATAATCATGAACGAAACTGTCGAAATACAGGCCGAAACGTTGCGACTCCGTTGAATTGTCAGCGGCCATGAACACAGCGCTGTTGGCCAGCTGCGAAGAACCCGACACCGTGAGCACTTTGCGGCTCTGGCAACTCTGGATCTTATAACAACCGTCGTCCAAAAGCTCAAGACGCCACTCCTGCGATATATCATCTCTCTTCTGGGCCAGTTTCAAAGACCCGAAAGTAGACTCGAGATACAGCCCGGAAGCGACATCGGCCAAATGCCACACATAAGGATTCGATGTGGCTTCAAAACGGAAAACGACATTGGTTGCATCATTGTCATCATCAATGAAATAACCGTTCCCTTTGCTCGAGACCCAGCGGTCTGAATACTTGTCGAGCAGACGAACTTCAACACCGTCGTCAACCATGTCGATGCGCTTGAAGCGGGTTGCGTTGTCGAAAACACTCAGATCCCAGCTGTCATGCCATTTCACAGTAGGAAAACCTGAACGGACACTCAACGGCAACCATACATATTCCGATTTCCCTCCGACATCATTCTTGTTCCAGCGGTCGCCCATATATATGTATGCCCCTTCTCGGTCGGCTACTTTAAGTATGTAGGTGCTCTGGCTCCTGTAGGTTGTAGCCGCGCCATTGTCTATGGCGAAATTCGGCCCCTCCTCCCATTCGCCGAGTATGTCGGTCGATGATGCGCTGTGGCCCGGATTGGGATCCCACCCGGAGCACTCCGAGAAGAGGGCGAAATAGGTGTCGCCAACACGCACCACCGCAGGCGCCTCAAGCCGGAGTCCTTTGAGAATCTGGGTCTCGGTCACAGGGTTCTGCTCTGTGGTCAGGAAATCGTCTGAGAGCAGCGCTATGTTTATGTCGGTATTCATCCCTGTGGCACAGATATGATACCCTTTGCCGTCTGGCCCTACAACGACCGTCTGGTCGCGGCTGTCGTGGCCATTGGGTCTGAACGTGCTTTCAAACTGGTAATCGCCGTCGACTTTATCGGCCGACGCCACACACACGCGCGCCTCGCCATAGCCCAGGCCATTCTCCCAATGGATATACATCACCCATTTCCCCGTTTTCTCATTATAAACAACTTTCGGACGTTCAAGAATGCATTTCCCTGTTTCCGGATCAAACGCCTGCGAGGCCTTGAACACAAGCCCATGACGAGTCCAGTCATACAGATTGGTCGAAGTGTAACAGCTTATGCCATTGCTGGTGCTTCCGGTGCGGTCTTCACCGAACCAGTAATACGTGCCCCCGTCATATACCACACAGCATCCATGGGCATTGATATGGGAGCCCTTGACATCACTCCAAGGTTCTCCCGGAGTGAAACTGCTGCGCGCGCCGGCATTCAAGGCAACCGCGCCGGCCAGGATTGGGACCAGCAAGAAAGGAGATAATCTCTTCATTCCTAATTTTACTTATACAAATCTATCAAAAAGCGGGTGAGCCCATTGCAGAAGCAACAGTCCTCACCCGCCTTTCCTTAGAAATTAGTACACAAACCTTATTGATTTAACACCATTGTCCATGCGGAGCACAGCCACGTATATACCATGTTCCGGGAGAGCGATGGTGGCGCCGGCAGCGTAGGCCCTACGTGACACCACGCTGCGTCCGAGCGGATCAAACACATCCACCTCAATCTCCGACGGGATATTAAGAACTGTGAAACCATCGGCATTGGTGGTAAGCACTGCGTCTTTGAGCGCCTCCACTTCATCAAGGGCATCAACGTCATCGCCGAAGCCTGGCGACAAAGGTGCATAGGCACCCGTCACATCATATGCGAAATAGCCAAGTTCACTGTTGGAATTGTCAAAACCAACAAGCTGGTCGAGAGTGCGGGCTTTCCCTGTCAGCACCATGTTGTCGACAAGGAATGCAACCGGATTGGAACCCCAGCCGCCACCGTTGAGGAAGCGCTCATTATGGAGAATCACTTTAATCTGGCGGCAGTCGGCAGAAGCGGTATAGTCAAGGCCATAAGGCTTCATGCCCTCCTCGTTGGTGATGGTAACCGAGTTACCTTTGCTGCTGTTCTGAACCTCCTGGATTTTCACAGAACTCATGTTTGTGCCGCTCTTCTTGTCCATACCACCTTGGGCGAGGAATGAAAGCGAGTAAGTCTCACCCGGAACAACATCGACAATCTGCGACACAGTTCCCGAACCCCAGCCGTCATTCCAGTTGTAACGCTGCAGTTTCATAACATGGTTGTTATGGTCGAATGTGTTGTCAATCTCAAAAGGAACAACATCGTATGTGCAGTTATAACGGTCGATAGGATCAACAATCCATCCCTGCACCTGGTTGAGCAGACCGTCTTCACGGTAATTGTATTCTCCCTCGAAATCTGCGTTCTTCAGGAGGTTCTCGCTTATCTCGCCGTCGGCTACTGCCCATCCGGCCTGGTGGCCATAGTCTTCAGCACGCAGGGTGGCATATAGCAACCCGTCGCGGTAAGCCATGATACGGCGGTCTGAGGTCATGGCAAAACGGTAAACATGCATAAGCCCGTCGTTGTTATAGAACAGCTTCGAACCACCGGTGCCCGCAGTAGCCGGATTCTGTATGCCGATTTTGCTGGTACCGTTATAGATGCTTATCGCCTCAGGTTCGATACATGCCTTAAAGGCCGCATCTGACGAAGTAACCGCATAAACATCAACCTTTGAATTCCCCTTGGTGAGTTTGGCCGAGAATTCCACCGTATAGCCGGCTTCACCAGGATTGAACCCGTCAGCAAGACTGTGTGAAAATTGGGGGTCTTTGCCACCGGCGAAGACCGGAGAGTCATTGATAATCTTCTGCTCCAAGGCGCTCCCCTCTCCGACAAGATCGACATATGCACGAGTGTCGCCTGAGCGCAGCACAAGGCGGCCTTCGGTCTTAGGCATAGTGCTCAGGAGGGTGACAGTCACTTCTCCATCGGAATCGGCCGACAGCTCCTCAGGGAACACGCTAAAGCCGGCAGGTGCGGTCACAGACACTTTCCCGGCCGAAACGAGATTGGCAATCTTCACCGCCAGAGTTTTGCTCGAACCGGTGCCTGTTATGACAACACGCTCCTCCGACGGAACAATCACCGGAGTCAGAGGTGCGTATGCCCCGGTGACGTCGTAGGTGAAATATTCAAGGGTTGCGTCGCTGTTGTTGAACCCTACGAATTGGTCGAGCACACGGCTCTTGCCCGAGAGCGACATCTCGTCAACCAGGAAATCGACAGGATTCGAACCCCATCCGCCACCGTTGAGGAAACGCTCGTTGTGAAGCACCACCTTAATCTGGCGGCAATCGGCAGAGGTAGTGTAATCCAGTCCGTAGGGTTTCATACCCTCCTCATTGGTCACCGTCACTGAAGCACCCTTAGTGTTATCCTGCACTTCCTGGATTTTGATGGAGCTCATGTTTGTGCCGCTCTTCTTATCCATGCCTCCACCTGCGAGACACGACAGGCTGTAGGTTTCACCGGGTGCGACATCGACAATCTGCGACACTGTGCCTGCGCCCCAGCCGTCGTTCCAGTTGTAACGTTTCAGTTTCATCACATGATTGTCCTGGTCAAGCTCCTTGTTGATTTGCTTGTTTATGACATCATATGTGCAGTTATATCGGTCGATCGGATCAACAATCCACCCTTCAACCCGGCTGAGCAGTGTGTCAGGTTCGCGGTAGTTGAATTCACCTTCGAAATTCGCGTTCTTCAGAAGATTTTCCGAAAGCTCGCCGTCGGCCACAGCCCAGGTTTTCTGGTTGCCGTAGTCGGCAGCACGCAGTGTGCTGTAATGCACTCCGTCGCGGTAAGCCATGATGCGGCGGTCTGACGTCATGACAAAACGGAATGTATGCGCCAGCCCGTCGTTGTTATAAAACAGTTTCTTACCCCCGGCGGCACTCGACGAAGGATTGGGGATGTTAATCTTCGAATCGCCGTTGTAGATGCTGATGGCCTGAGGTTCAACACAGGCCTTGAATGCAGCCCCTGCGGTTGTGACAGCCTCCACATCGAAAGCCGATTTCTTGCTGTCGAGTTTCACGCGGAATTCAACAGTATAGCCCTCTTCGGTCGGGTTGAAATCGTTCTGGCGGAAACTGTTGTCTTTGCCGGTATAGGCCGGATTCTCATTCAACGCCTTCTGTTGGAGCGGAGAACCGTTTCCAACAAAATTAACATAGGCGCGGTAATCGCCCGACCTGAGAATCACCTTACCGGTTGTTGTCGGAAGAGTGCTCAGCAGCGTCACCGAGACTTTGATGTTTTTGGCTTTTGCCGGAAGTTCGTTGGGGAAAACCTCAAACCCCGGGGTAGCGGTCAGTTTGATAGCTTCTGGCAGATTCTCGGCGTTGACAGTGAACGTTGTCGAGTTGCCTGTGCCGTTAATCACATACGGTGAATTCACGGCTGCCGCCCTTGCCACCGCAGCAGCTGTCGAACCAAGGGTTACCACAGGGGTAGCCCCCAAAGCACTCCCTCCGGCCAGGAGGGAAAGCGTCAACAGCACCACCTTGCAATAGTTTTTCTTCATGTCGATTTGGTTGATGATTATTATGTCTGTTTTTCGGTATGATATATACCTTGTCTGTTTCAGAAATGATGCCGGAGGGTTTATGCACTCAAGGCTTGCAAACCGGTCAGTAGTGCAAAATTAACCAGGAGACATATCCCAACGGTATAAAATTGGTTCAAAAAGGTAGAAAATGGCGCAAGGCCTTGCTTCGAATGCGGTCTTGCGCCATTTCCCTATAGCGTATCCACGGTTGGAACCGCAGGGATCAACGTACTATGACCACACGGTTGAAGGCCACACCTTCTCCGGCAACGGCAACCACATAACGGCCAGCCATCAGGCTGATGACAACTTCGCCCTGTGCCTTTTCAGCAGCCACCAGACGGCCGTCGAGACCGTAGACATTAACCAATGCCCCTTGGGGAAGACCGGAAATATTCAAAACTCCATTTGCGGTGCGGATATCGACTCCCTCGGCATTCACCCCCTCTATACCGGCAACCCAACCGGCAAGAGTCAATGCCTTGTAGAGATTGTCATACGCCTTCTTTATATCATTCTTGGTCTGGTTGTCGGCATCAGCCACAACATCTTTCGCCGCCTCGAGATACATTGCCACAAGGTCATCATCGCATCCTGCCGCAACAAATGCCTCTGCCGACGCAATCAAAGCGTTGATGTCGGTCAGGTCGTGGGCCGGAATAACCGCTCCCTTGAATGTTTCAATGGCATCTTTAAGCGAAGCCACTGCGGCTATCATATCAGCCTGTGCCGAAGCCTCTCCGTCAAGGACCGCCTGTGCCGAGGCGATTGCCGACTCAAGGGCGCCAATTGCAGACTGGGGATAATCGCCGGGGGTGCCCACTGTGGCGTCATCAATCAGAGCCTGAGCCGCAGCAATTGAAGCGTCAAGACCTGTGCTGGCAATGACAGCAGTGGTGAATGTTGATGTAGCTTCGGCAAGTTTGGTTACCTCGGCATCTACCGAACCCTGGTTCACAGCTGCACGGTCTATGCCTTCAGCTGCAGCTATCGCTCCGCTCAATGCATCAACCACAGCCTTGGGACATTCCCCTTCAGCATCTCCGATCACGGTAACTTTAGACAACGAAGCCTTGGCTGTTGCAATTGCAGCATCAAGAGCCTGGAAATCGATTGTAACCAATGCCTTATCGAGAGTCTTCATTGCTTCTGTCAAAGCGGTTGCAGCGGCAGTCACCTCTTCCTGGGTCTTGCTCTTGTCGGCTTCAACCTCTTTGGCGGCGGCGAGAGCTTCATTGAATCCGTCAATGGCCTCCTGGCTATACTGGCCCTGGAAATCACCTGCAACAAGGTTCTGATAAGCCTCTCCTTCAGCTTTGGCTATTGCATTGCGCAGCGGTGTGCGGTCAACAGCAACTGCACCTGAAACAAATGCATTGCGTGCATCGATAAGACCTTGCAGGTCGGCTACAACAGGCGTGCTTATGGCTTTGGCAGCATCTATGGCAGATTTGAACGCATCGATAACTTCTTGCGGACGCTGGCCCTGGTTATCGCCGACATTATCTTTTTCAGCTTCATAGAGGGCCTCACAGCTCATAACATAGTCATTGAGAACATCAGCCACCGGCTGAACTTCAGTGTTACCTTTGAAATCTTCAATAGCCTGTTCAACCTCGGCGGTGAGAGCATCGCAAGCCTCCTGTTCGCTCACTTCACCGGCCTGTGCCTCATAATCATCCATAAGAGCCTGGAAGGCTTCGATAGCAGACATGTAGTATTGGCCGATTTCAACGCCGACCTCAGCTCCGGCAGCCTTTTCACGGCCTGCGGCTATAGCAGCTTCGAGGTTGTCTTTTATCACTGTGTTGGGATTATCCACAAATTCCGTGCGGGCCTTGTTCAGTGCTTCTGTTGCAGCGTCTGCCTCTTCCTGGCTGATACCGGCAAGAGCCTCGGCTTTATCGATTTCTGCCTGGAAGGCATCGCACTTTGCGTCGCTCCACTGCCCTACAGCATTACCACGGTCGATATTTTTCAAAGTGTTTTTAGCAGTTGCAATCGCAATCTCGAGCATGCCGAGATTGGGGTCGTTGGCAGCATCAACACGCATCATACGCCCCTGATGGGCTGTGTTGCCTTTGTCAAGAGACTGGAACACCATATTGTTGCCACTCGAGAATGTCATAACAGAAGTGGGGTCGTCAGCCTTGACCAAAGCAAAATAATCGATATTGTTCCTCGTATTAGTATAAACAGTCATCCAACGGGGTGCGTCGGCATCCTGAACTGACACCATATTACCATCATAATCAAGCACTTTACCATCATTCTTCAAAATGAAGGTGTTACGGGCAACCTCCTGGAAAGTCCAGTGCTGGGCGGTGTTGCCGGCAGCGAATTCAGCTGTAGCCTTGGCATCAGACCCGTTGTTGGTCATGTATTTGCTTTCATATTTGTTAATTGAGAAACGGTAGGCAGTGTTTTCACGTGGCTGGAACCAAGGGAGAACACGGGCTGATTCAAAAGCATCCACAGCCTCACTGAGAGTCTCTATAACAGCATTCACCTCTTCCTGCGATGTGAATTTAGCAGCTCTGGCACTTGCTATGGCTGCCTCCAAAGCGTTTTTGGCCTCCTGAGGATAGTTCCATGGCTGATCGCCGACTTCAGCTCCGGCAAGAATGGTTTCAGCGTTTTCTATCGCCTTATCAAGACCGATAGTCAATATCTCACCTTCAACAACCTTCAGAATCTGCCATGTTGAAGTGATGCTTGCCCCTTTGTTGGTATACACAAGCGCCCCGGGTGTCATCTCGTCAGTTGCCATATAGCCCCATTCATTATATTTCTTGATGCGGTAGACAGCCTCTTCAAGGTCGACCGGTTCAAGTTCGAACCTGGTCTCATTGGCAGAATTATCTGTTGTGGCAGTAGTGTTCCAGCCTCCTTTGCGGGCAAGGAAATTTTCCCCGTTTTTGAGATAGAATGCGTTATTGCTCCCTTCAACCGGAATAATTTCCCATTTCTGGTCATCAGCCCCGGTGATTGTGGCAATTTTTGCTTCATTATTCTGAAGCGCCATCATAGTGCTTGTGGCAGTATTGAAGAAATAATACTTGCTGCCTGATTCCGGCAAGAACACAATCCTCTGGGTGTAGAATGAGGTAACAGCATTGTTAAGCATCTGTCCGCCTTCGTTAACCTCCTTCTGATCCTGTGATGACAGAAGCGCCTTCGCAGCGGCAATGGCAGCATTAAGCTCATCAATCGCTGACTGGGGATACGAACCGGGGGTTGTGCCGACAACTGCCTCGGCAACAACCGCCTCGGCATTGGCAATGGCGGTTTCAAGAACGTCATAGACAACGCCGTCGCGGGCTTCCACAAATGCCCATGCATGTTTGCCGTCAGTACCGGGTTTATCGGAATACACACCGGAACCAGCATTATTATTGTCACTTCCCATATAGGCGCCACGGCCTACGTTATACAACTTTACATGGTCTGCCTCGTGCGACTCCCATATGGTGTATTGCGCGTAAGGATCGGCAGGGTCCTCGAGAAACACATGGGTGTAGCCTCTATCGCTGCCAACATACTTGCCGTTTTCACTCTTGATGTTGTAGATTGTGGCACCCTCTTCGGTTGTGCCGAACACTTCAACGGTGAATTTCTGCAAAGCATCACCGACATTCATAATCTTCAAGGAATTCCCGTCGACCGACAGCAACAGCTTGCTTGAATGCACAATGTTGTAGGTCTTGGCCGGATCCGGATTTGTGAGCGCTTCGGCATAGGCTTTGCTTGCCATCAGCCCAAGCATCACAAACAAGATTGTAAAGATTCTTTTCATGATAATTTTTGGTTGAAATTAGATATGTAAAAATATTGGTTGTCGATTTAAGATCCTTTGGTTTCCGTCATTGTAAAATCGGTTTTCATGGCCAACAAAAATGCCCTATCCGGTTTAAATTACCGGTAATTTTGTAGATTTGCCAGTCAAAATTACCACACCAAAATATATAATGCGGACATCATGCACCCCAAATAGGTCTAACTATGTTTCAAAAATGGGGAAAATACGAAATACGCCCGTTTTTCGCATCCCCTTTACGATTTTAATCCCATGCGAAATCCCCTACCACCACATAAAACACAAAGGCGCTGTGTCGAAATTCGACCAACGCCTTTTTTGCATCCGGATGGAGAGGGTGCTGTCAGAATGGTTCAGATGGTAGGAGCCTGAGGGTGAGGGTGAAGGGAGTTGACTAAGGTCAATGACCGAACCCGAAGCCCTCGGGCGACGACCCAGATGAGCCATTATGACACACCCTCTTTGTGCTGAAGCCCGGGATTATCCGCCACTCCCGCTGCAAGACCCATATTCAACCAACATGCCACCCGCTCAGGAACGGCAATCGGAAGAGTGATTGCCTGATGCAAGGAACTCCGTCGGGGTCTGTCCGAATTCCTTCTTGAAAACTTTAGTGAAATAATTCGGATCGGAATAGCCGGTGCGATAAGCCGTCTCACTCACATTATACCCCTCCTTGAGCAGACGGCAGGCCACCGACAGGCGCTTCTTCTTGATGAAATCAGTCATTGATGCATTGAATAAGCTCTTCATCTTTATGTGGAGCAACGACCGGCTTATGCCGAACTCACGGGTTATGTCGGCTATGGCAAACTCAGAATTGTCGAGGTTAGCCTCTACCAGGGAGTTAATTCTGGTGATGAATTCTTTATCGAAGGCATTCAGCGCCGGAGTCTCCTCACCAGGCTCAGCCTCATGGTCAGATGCATCCACATCTACAATCGACTTGAGGAATTTCCGGCGCGCACGCAGGATGTTCTTAACCCTAAGTTCGAGAATCTGCGGGTCGAATGGTTTTGCCACATAAGCCTCGGCACCGCTCTCGAAACCGCGCATAATGCTGTCTTCATCATTCTTGGCCGTCAGCAGAATCACCGGAATATGCGACGTTGCCAGGTCGTTTTTCAGATGTTCACAAAGAGTGATACCATCCATCTCTGGCATCATCACATCCGACACCACTATGTCAACCGGGTATTCGGCGGTTATTTTCAACGCGTCTTTGCCGTTGACCGCCGTATACACATTGTATGCTTTTGAAAACGACTCAGCCAGGAACCGCAGCAGTTCGGCATTGTCTTCAACAATAAGAATCGAAGTGCGGTCGGCCGTGCGGGCATAGTCGGGCACCTCTTCGGGCGCATCAGCCACAGGCGTCACAGCCCTGCGGTAGGATGGTTCGGAGGCTCCACTGGCACCGGCCGCCGTTATGCGGCACGACGGGTCAAAGGCCTCAGGCGTCACATTGAGCCGCACGCGGAAGGTACTTCCTTCCCCCATAACGCTCTCAACCCCAATGCTTCCCTTATGGATTTCGACCAGTCGTTTAACTGTTGCCAGCCCTATTCCCCACCCTGTATGATTGGTATTATAACCGCGTTTGGTCTGGTAATATTTGCGGAAAATGTTTTCGACCTCTTCGGGAGCGATGCCGATACCATTGTCGCGCACCTCGAGGCAGAGGTAGATATTTGAATCCTCACCCTCCTCGATTGAAGCCCTTACATCTATTTCCCCACCTTCGTGGGTGTATTTTATGGCATTCGACAGCAGATTGTTGATTATTCTCTCAAGATAGTTTGTCGAGAACCACACCGTCTCCCCATTGTTTTCCGTAAACAGATGTATGGCTATATGTTTCTCCTGCGCCGACTCATAGAAATAGCGTGTCATGGTTTCTATAAAAACCAACGGGTTCCCCTGTTGCAGGTAGAGCTGGAAATTGCCCGACTCCACGCGGTTGAATGTCACCAGCTCGTCAATCAGACCAACCATCTTGTTAGTGTTGGTTATGGCCACACCGAGGCGCTTCTGCGAATCGCCGGTCATGGGCTGGTGCTGCGAAAGATATTTCAACGGGGCAAGTATGAGGCTAAGGGGTGTTTTCAGCTCATGCGATATGTTGGTGAAGAACTCCATCTTTTCGCGGTTAAGCTCGTCGCTTTTCTCTTTCTCGATTTTAGACAGGCGGATTGAGTTCTTTTCACGGATGCGCAGATTCACGAAATGATACACCACCCAGGCCACAAGGAGCAGCAGCACGATATAGACTATAAACGCCCATAACGACAGATAGAACGGGGGCGCAATCTTTATCACCAGCTCACGCACCGGCGCATCCCCCCAGCCGTCAGGACTCGTTGCCCCGCGAATCATCAGCTTGTATGTGCCGGGGGCGAAATCCATGGCGGTGAATGTGCGCTGCGCGCCAACGTCGCGCCATGACCTGTCGATACCCTCGACATAGACTTGGTAGACCGTAGACTGAGCCGAAGCCGGGTCTACGATACCATAGCCGATGGTGAACGTGCGCGACTGGTCATAATCAAGCCGCAGTTCCTTTGTCTGATCCAGAACAGTCTCCAGCGGCGAGCCGGACACTCCTGCCGTAACGCCACGGTTATTTATAAGCAAATCCCACAAATGCACCTGCAGCGGATGGTCGGCGGCCTTCTCCACATCAGGCGAGAACGACACAAGGCCGTTGACCGTGCCGAAATACATATTCCCGTCGGAAGCCTGCATGGCAGAGGCGAAATTAAACTGGTTTTCAGGCAGACCGTCGCCGATTGTGAAATGGCGCATGTGCATCGTGGCGGCATCGATGGCAAACAGGCCGTTTGACGTGCTCATCCAAAGGCAACCCCTGTCGTCGCCGGTCAGGCCGCATATGGTGCCGAATTTACCCACAGTCTCCTCTACCGGATGGATTTTCATAGTGGCCATATCCATCTTGTGCAGACCACCGTTATTAGTGCCCACAAGCATGAAGCCATGACCGTTCTCATATATGCTCGTGATATAGCAGTCGCGAAGACCGTCACAGGCCGGGTCGGCGGCAATATCCCATCCCTGCACCTTTCCCGTAGCGGCATCGATACGGAAAAGGCCATGGTTGACCGTACCCGCCCATAGATTGCCGCCGCTGTCAACTGTCATGCAATAAACAAAATCAATATCCAGCACCGGATGGTTTATTTTGACAAACGAATCCGTAGCCCTGTTGTACCAGCGCAGCCCCTGGGTTGAACCGATCCACACACGCAACGCGCCGTCAGGCAGCGTCTGCCCGACGACACTGAAGATGGCATTACTCCCCAGGCCGCAATCTCCGGCCATATAATGGCGGGTAGCGCCGGATCCGAGATTATAGCAGAACAGGCCGTTACGGAACGACCCTATCCACATCTCCCCGGTTGTCTTGTCGTGGTAAAGCTCATGCACATTCGTGCCCAGCCGGTCTATACGGTTGAAAGGCTCTATGCGGTGCGACTGCAGATCCATGATGTTGATGCCGCCATCCTCTGTGGCAAGCCACAAAGTGCCGGCCACAGGTTCGGCGATGCGCCTGATAGCCTTCCCGCGCAGCGACATCGGGTCATAGCCCGGAGCAGTCCAATGGAAACGCGAATAATTGCGGCAAAGCAGATTTATGCCGCCGAAATATGTGCCGATCCATATGTTGTCGTGGCGGTCAGGCACGATGCAATAAATAGCGTTATCGTTGAGCTTGTTGTTATTGACCAGATCCTGACGCATCCCGACAACCTCCCCGGTAGCCGTGTCTATGACATTCAGCCCCATTTCCGTGCCGAGCCAGATGCAGTGGCGGTTGTCCTCGGCTATAGCCCTCACTGTGCCGTTGGTCAGAACAGGCACATCATAGATAGTCTTATCTCCCGACTGCAAATCAATACACATAACCCCTTTCCCATTGCGCCCTATCCACATCCGGCCCGCACTGTCGAAAAACATCGGAACTATATCATCGAACCCCATCAGGAAATCGGAATAGAGCGCCGGATCAAGAAAAGTGCAGCTCTCGATAGCGGCATCATACCACGCCAGCGACTTGTTGGTGGAAACAAACACCCTGTTGTCGGGCGACACGGCCAGACCGACAATATAGCCTTCGTCTTGCCGGGGCATCCGGCGGAACGTCTGGGCCTTACGGTCGAATTTACGCAGGTTTGAACCGCCTATTATAATGGTGCTGTCGAGTGTCTCAACTATGCGCCCGACACGTTCACCGCCAACGTCATAGCTTCTGAAATTGTCGGTTTCGGGACAATAGCGGCAGACCCCTTTCTCGGTGCCCACCCACAAATCATTGCGCGAGTCAACCAACAGCTTTATAACGAAATTGTGGCTCAACGAAGTTGAATCACCGGGGTCATGATAATATGTGGTGAACGAATAGCCGTCGTAACACGCCAGCCCGTTGCGTGTGCCAATCCACAAACGCCCCATACCGTCAAAAGCCATGGTTTCGACCTGCTGGTGAGGCAGCCCGTTGGCGCTCTTGATGTGAGTGAAATGGTAATCGGAGTGTGTGCTCCCTCCGGCTGAAATAGCCATAGCCTGCATCAGACCGACAATCGCTATCAGAAATCTCTTCATTCTTGTGTTATATCTTGCAGTTATCATTATCCCCTACCCCGGAGCAATAGCGCCCCGGTGGCTCAGAGCACCACAACCTTCGCGCATTCCTCCACCCCGTCGGCATAGATGATTCTTACCAACGCGAGCCACCCCGCACCGGGGAGGCTCACTTTGGCGTTGAATGCATTTACTCCAGACGAGGCAATCTCCACACCCGCCGATGAATAGACCCTGACGAAGGCTATTTCGCGCGATGCGCAAACCTGCAGTTCACCATCCCGGGCCGACACAGCCGCCGCATTGTCCCCCCCTACGGCAACACCGCATTCGTTGTCTATCCCGGCCCCCGCATCCTTGTTGAGCCGGAATTCAGGCCACGTCCACGACTGGCGGTTGATGGTCTCAGGTATGGTTTCAAGAATCAAGGCGTCGGCGCGCCGGTCGCGCACCTCGATATTGCATCGCATCAGCTTATCGACAGGCGGAGCATCGAATCCAAGAGCTTTCCAAGGGATGGCCAGCTCCATATCGTAGTAGTTCTTCTGCAGCTTGGCTACGAATTTCACCCCGGCAGGAGTTTCGGCATGTATCCACCGGTTGTTGCCCCCCGACGACAACTCAACCTCACCGTTTGCATTGAGAAACAGGCGGAACATACCCTCCTGCGGATATGTGTCGCAGGCATTCGCCAGGTCGAGATAAAGGAAAATGCCGTCATTGTCAGATTTGTCAGTGAATATGGTGCGGTCTATCACGCGGCCGAAGAAATAAAGGTTATCGTTGTCATAAAGGAAATCCATCGTGGCGCGGTTGCGCGTCTTGACACCCATAAACACCTGGGCTGCATTTTTAGCCGTCCATGTCTCTCCGACAAAAGAGCCGTCGATCTCCGGTGTGCCGTAACCGGCCTCGAAACCGCTCATCGCATAGCCTTTCATAATGTTTACAGCACTCCCTTTGTGGGCTTCCCCCAACGAAGAGATGGCAAAAACCGTGCCGTCACCAGCCACCGAAAGCGAGTTCCAGAACCCATGGTGAGACAATGGCATCGCAAACGGCTGGCTGATAGCCTTGAAGTTGCGTGCATCCTTGTCGCCTACGGCCACGAACATATCCATATACTCCAGATCGGTCACACTGCTGCGGTCGCCGTAATTACCCTGCCATGAGGCGATTGTCTCTCCGTTTTTCAGTTTGCGGATATATGGGGCGGCAGAAATGTATTTCTTGTCGGCCTCATTGGCGAAAATCATGTTGCGGTTGGGGCTGGAGGCATCGACCCACTCTTTCCAGTTATCCTCGAGTTTACAACGCATCGTGGTCACACGGAAGTTTGGATAGCCCGGATGGCCGTTATCCTCGACCGACACCACGATTTCACCGGCATCGGTTATGATGGCCGACGGCATCCCGTCGCGCGAACCTGCGCGGAAGCTCACCCTTTCCGGCGCACTCCAGGTCTCCCCCATGTCGAAACTGCGGCAAACCGAAATTTCCTGCTCATCTGAAGCCGTGAACGGGTTTTCATTGGCGAAATAAAGATGCAGCTCACCCGAAGGAAGTTCCAGGAAGGATGGCTCCCAACAGCCGTCGCCGAAAGTGTGTTGCGCGTCGAACACGAATATCGGTTCGCTCCAGCTCTTGCCATTATCAGTCGAGCGGAGCACCCGTATACCGAATTTCCTCTCTTCGCTATAAGGCCGCGCCGGACGCGGATTATATCCCACTATGATTGTGCCGTCGGCCAGCTGCACCAGGTCGGGCACGGCGATAGGCACACGGTCTGTGCCGCGGATCAACAGCTCGGGGGCGCTCCACTGCGAGCCGTTATCGGAACTGAAACTCATCAGCACGCCGCCGCCACCTTCAGTCACAGCCATCAGCCGGCCATCCTGCAGCTGTGCGATACGGGCATAGGCACCCGACGGGAACACTTCACGCTGGGAGTTGACATCCCAGTAGATGCGCGACCCTTCATATGGTTCGTGATATTTGGCCGACAGCGCAAACGAGCCGCCGACCGTTGTAAACAGGCAAAATGCGAATAATGATTTTTTCATGGCAAATTAATATATCCTGTGATTCAACGCACCACCACCTTGGCGCACTCCAGGTCTCCGTCGGCATAGCTGATTCTGACCAATGCGAGCCATCCAGCCCCCGGAAGGGAGATGCCCGTATGATGGGCATCCACTCTCTGCTCCGCAACCAACGACCCATCGGGGGAATAGACACTGATGCTATCGATTTCACGCGAAGAGCAGACCTTCAGCTCATTTCCTGATATGGCCACAGCGGCTTTCGCCTCCGTGCCGGCATCCTCAACGACCGCCTCGACCCCGGCTCCAGCATCTTTGTTGAGGCGGAATTCAGGCCACGTCCACGACTGCCGGTTGATGGTTTCAGGTATGGTTTCAAGAATCAGCTCATCAGCGCGGCGGTCTCGCACCTCGATATTGCATCGCATCAGACGGTCTACCGGCGGAGTGTCTAATCCGAGCGCTTTCCAGGGGATAGCCACCTCCATATCATAATAATTCCTCTGCAATTTGACCACGAACTCCACTCCTTCAGGAGTTTCGGCATGTGTCCACCTGTTACCGGCGCCGGGCGAAAATTCAACCTTGCCGTTGACGTTTAGGAACAGGCGGAACATTCCCTCCTGGGGATAGGTGTCACAGGCATTTTCCAAATCAAAATACAGGAATATCCCATCATTGTCGGCCTTGTCGGTGAATATCTCGCGGTCTATGACCCGCCCGAAGAAATAAAGGTTGTCGTTGTCGTATAGGAAATCCATCGAAGCACGGTTGCGGGTCTTCACACCCATGAGCACCTGAGATGCGTTCTTTACCGTCCACGGTTCTTTCAGAAACGACCCGTCAATTTCAGGAGTGCCGAAACCTGCTTCAAAACCACGCATCGGATAGCCTTTGATGACATTTATCGCATTGCCATGGGTTGCATCGCCTATCGAAGCGAGGGCGAACACCGATCCGTCGTCGGCCACAGCCACTGAGTTCCATAAGGCATGGCTCGACAGAGGAAGCCCGAAAGGCTCAGACACCCCCCGGAAGTTCTTTGCATCGGCATCACCCACAGCCACGAACATATCGAAAGCGTTTTCCCCACACCCTTGGCGGTTGCCATGGTCGCCTTGCCACGAGGCGATGGTCTCACCCGTTTTCAACTGCCTCAGATAAGGGGCAGCCGAGCTGAATCCCTTATCATAGTCATTAGCAAAAATCATGTTGCGGTTGGGGCTGGAGGCGTCGACCCAGGTCGCCCAATTGTCTTCAAGGGTGCAGCGCACAGTTGTGGCGCGGAACCCGTGGCAACCCGGCTGGCCATTGTCTTCAACAATAACCACGATTTCACCGGCAGGGGTGAGGATGGCCGACGGCATACCGTCGCGGGTTCCGGCTCGGTAGCATACCCTCACCGGCTCACTCCAGGTCAGACCCTTGTCGAATGAGCGGCACATTGAAATCTCCTGCTCGTTTGACTGCTTGAAAGGGAACTCATTGGCAAAGTAGCAGTGAACCTCGCCCGAGGGTAGTTCGATGAATGAGGGTTCCCAGCAGCCGTCGTCCCATATGTGGGAAGCGTCGAAAATGAATATCGGGCCTTCCCAGGTCTTGCCGTTATCGGTGCTGCGCATGGTGCGGATTCCGAAATGACGGTCTTCGCTGAAAGGTTGCGACGGGCGTGGGTTGAATCCGACCAGGATTGTGCCGTCTGACAGCTGCACCACATCAGGCACGGCATACGGAACTTTGTCGGCACTGCGGACAATCAGCTCAGGCGACGTCCACCCGTCGCCGTTATTTGAACTGTAGCTCACCGAAATGCCACCACCGGCCTCAGCAACGGCCATCAGACGCCCATCATCCAGATGGATTATACGGGCATAGTTACCCGAGGGAAAAAGGGTTTTCTTCGAGTTCACATCCCAGAAAATTCGTGAGCCTTCATATGGCTCATGATATTTGGCCGATGCCACAAACGATGCGGCAGGCACGGCAAGCGCTAACAGCGCGGTCAGTAGACGCATTGATACAACGATTTAGAGATTTTCTGAAAATTACAAAGCTAAGATAGCAAATTCCAAAGGCTACGGCAACAGCAACCTCAACTATAATGGCCATCAGAGCCATTGGAAATCTTATAGCACGCGCCCGCGCAAGCATGGCTGGCCGCTGTCTGCACGGGCGCGATATCATGGGCACCCCTTATTTCAAGGTCACATTCACCACACAGGCCGATTCCACCTTGACGGCTGGATTATCCTTGTGGCTGACCTCGAAACGGTAGGTTACCGGAGAGCTGAAATCAACAGCCGTAGAGCCCGACACCTGCGGAGCATCGCCGATGAACACCTTTTCGTTAGCGGCATCGTAGAGTGTGAACTCCGGAACGAGCGCTTTAAGGTCTGTGCCGGCCGGTAGTTCCATGTTGATTTCAAAATAGCTGTAGTCGAATTCGGTGCGCTCGATTTTACCCTCCACACCGGCAAGTTTGAATGTCTCGAACTCGCCATAGTTGACTGTGTAGAGTTTGTAGTCGCGCGTGGTGCCCTGGTGCGACTTGGCGGTAATCTGCTGAACCTGGTAAAGTTTGTATTTGGTTCTGGCATTGAAAGCCTCGCCGTTGACCATGATTTCAGTGGTGAGCGAAGGGATGTAGAACTTCAACAGCTGCTGCATCTGAATCTTTGCGTCCTTACCCCTGAAACGGATTTTCCGGGGGATAGCCATCATCCAGTCGCTGTCGGTGAGGCGGTGGGCAAACACCTCGTCGTAGAGCACCTGTGGGGCTGATATACCATTGATTTCAGTGTTATCGTCGATAACCTTAACATACATCGAGCATGTGTCGGTCTCAACCGATTTGCCCGCATCCTCATGGTTGACAGCCACACAGACAACCTTGTATGTGCCGGGGGTGGAATATGAATAGGAGATAATCCCCTTATTGACCACCAGCCCGGTATTGCTCTGGTTGCGGAGTTCATAGTCATGGTCGGTGTCGCCGGTATAGACCACCACATTGTCGGCGCTCCCATGGAATCTCACCATCATAGACTCGTTGATTTCAAGCGTGGTCTTGTCGATTGAGATTGCTGCCGTCGGCTTTTCGGCCTTGTCATCTTCACACGATGCCATGACAAGCGCAAAAGCCATAAGCGGAAATATGTAACGTTTCATGTTTTGTCTGTTCTTTATGAGATGTAACAACAATTGCAACGGTTATCAATAACCGGGGTTCTGGGTCACGACACCGTTTGACACGTCGATTTCGGTCTGGGGAATCGGGAACACCTCGTTGATGCCTTCACGGAAATACAATCCCCTGTGATTCGATTTCTTATCGGCATACGACCTCAGAATTTCTTTAGCCCTGCCCTGACGCACGATATCGAAGAAACGGTCCCACTCGAAGGCAAGCTCCATTTCGCGCTCCGACCAGATCTGGTTGCGCATATAACCGTAGCCGCCTCCGTTATAGAGCGTCGAGCTGTTGTTGATGGCATTCACCACCTTCTTGTTGCTGTTGAGCTGCTCAAGAGCCTCGGCTCCATGGCCGCACTCGTTGAGAGCCTCGGCATACATCAGCACCACCTCGGGCATACGGATCAGACGGCGGTTCTTGTCGCTGTCGCCCTTATAGGTCGGGCGGTCTTTGCGGGGGATATACCATTTTAGCGACAGCACACGTCCAGAACCGATTTCGGTGTTGTCGAAATCTGGAAGGGTTTCGTGGTGACCGATGGTGAAATCCTTGCGTTTGTCAGAGCCGAAAATACGGTTGGTATAGTCGGAAGTAGACCATATCTGAGATTCCACGCTTTGGAAATCCTGATAGATTCCGGTGCCTTCGTTGGTGTCGCCAGAAGTTCCGTCGCCAGATTCCTTGAAAACTATCTCGAAAATCGAAGCGGAGCAGAATTCCCCCTGGCTGTAGAACTGCTGGTCGTAGGTGAGAGGGGTGCCGTAGGCATCCTTGTAGTCCAAAGAATATGCATTCGACAGTTTGGGACACTCGAAATCAGGGCCTTCATAGGGGTCTGATTCACTGTTGAGGGCCTGTGGCTTGAACCACAGCGCCTTGCGCAGCTCTTCCCAATCCTCCACATTACCGTCGGCATCGGTGTAGCGGGCGGGGTAATCAAGCATCTCTTTCAAGGTCATAGAATTGCCTTTAACGAAATATCCTCCCATCTGCACCATCTGCTCCCATTTGTCGGAAAGCTCGCCCGGTGTGGCCTGATACATCAGCACCTTCATCAGCAATGCCACAGCAGCACCCGACCCGGCTTTGCCGCAATTAGACCCTGTGAAACGGTTGGGCAACATGATGGCAGCCTCGCGCAGGTCTTTTTCGATGTATGCATAGGTCTCTTCGCGCGTGCTGCGGGGAACTACCAACCCCTCAACGGTTTCGGTCTCAGGGCGGATAGGCACTCCGCCGAAAGTCTTCACCAGGTTGAAGTAGAAGAAGGCGCGCAGGAATTTGGCCTGCCCCAGAATCTCGCGCACCTCGCGGTATTGCTGGTAATCGTTAGTCGACAGCCTCACACGGTGGGCATTGGCAATCACCTGGTTGGCACGGTGTATGCCCTTATAATAGATTTTCCAGCGGTCGAGAATAACCGTATTGGAGGTGTTGAAGCGGAAATGCGACAGCTGACCCATGTGGGATGTCAGACCCTCGTCAGCCCCGTCGACATGGTCGCCCAAAGCCTCGCCGAAGCGCCAGTCGGAATTGTTGAGCGCATCTGTCTGGAGAATGTCGTAGGTGGCGTTGAGTGCCGACTGGAGCTTATATTTGGTGTCGTAGAAATTGTCGGCGGTGTTGTTGCCGAGCACTTCCTGGTCGAGGAAGTCGTTACAGCCGGTCAGTGCGAGCGCCCCGGCTCCGAGAGCCAGGATGGCGGCAACGAGACCGCACGATTTAAATCCTGATTTTTTGAATATGTTCATGACATTAATGCTCTAAAATTAAACCGGATAATCAGAAGCCGAATTTCAGGCCGAAAGTGAATGAACGGGCCTGCGGGTAGTTACCATGGTCAACGCCCATGCTGAGGTTGTTACCCTCAGTGCCGACAACCTTGCCGACCTCAGGGTCGAAACCGTCATATTTGGTGAAAGTCAACAAGTTATAGGCTGTTGCCGAAAGCTGCAGACTGCTCAGTCCGATTTTCTTGATCATCTGCTGGGGGAAAGAATAGGAGAATCTGACCTCTTTCAGACGCAGGTAGCTGCCGTCTTTCACAAAGAAATCGCTTGAGCGGAAATTGCGGTTGCTGTCGTGGTTGCGCAGATCGGGCACCTCGGCATCGGTGTTCAACGGGAAGAACTTACGGTTCTCCACAACCTGACCCGACCAGTGGTTTTCGCGGATATCGGCATAGACGTTGCCCTCGGCGGCATTATAGAGATAATAGTCCATCACATTGAAAATCTTGTTACCGGTCTGCCCCTGGAAGAAGAGGCTCAGCGAGAAGTTGTCATACTGGAGGTTGATGGGCACACCGAACACGAAGTCGGGCAGCGGGGAGCCGAGATATGTGCGGTCCTCAGCCGTGATTTTACCATCGCCGTTGAGGTCTTTGAAGCGGAAGTCGCCCACCTGTGCGGTCTGCTGCGAGTCGAGCTTGCCCGGTTCATACTGGGCGCTGGCGCGCACCTCCTCGGGGCTTTGGAAAATTCCATCGGTCACATATCCGAAGAAGCTCCCTATAGGGCGCCCTACGGCAGTCTTGGTTACATAGTCGGCGATGCTCCCCTCCGACAGGTATGAGCCGTAGATAGGTTCGTTGCCTGTGCCGAGCGAGGTTACTTCATTCTTAATCCACGACAGGTTGAACCCGACGTCGAAAGAGAACTTGCCGAACTGGCGGCGGTAGGTGAGCGAAGTTTCAACACCGTAGTTGCGCACAGCACCCGCGTTGGTCATAGGATCGGTTTCAAGACCAGCCGATGAAACCGTCGGCACCGCCAGAAGCATGTCGGTTGTGTGCTTGTTGAAATATTCTATACCGAACAGCAATGTGTTGTTCATAAACGCGAAATCGAGACCTGCATTGTATGTTTCAGTCTTCTCCCACTTAATGTTATCATTGCCTATTACCATGGCAATCTGACCGGGCTGCAACACATGCGACCCCTGGCCGTAGGGATAATTGAACTGGCTGGTCAGGTAGGTGTAGCGGGCCAGCTCGTCGATGCGGTTGTTACCCAGCTGCCCCCATCCCAGACGGAGTTTACCGAGGCTCAGCCATGTCTGGTCGCGCAGGAACGGTTCGGAGGAGAATTTCCAACCCACGGAAACCGATGGGAAATACCCCCAGCGATTGTTTTTGGCGAATTTCGACGAACCGTCCATACGGATATTGGCCTGGAGCAGATAGCGGTCGAGCACGTTGTAGTTCACACGGCCGATTACGCCGACTGCAGTCCACTTGCGGTCGAGTCCATAGGTTTTGTCGCCTGTGAAACCGCTCGACAGGAACCACTGTGACGGATCATTCGAGGCAGTACCTTTTTTCGTTGATTCCTGGAACGAATATTTGTAACCCTCAGCGGTCTGACCCACCAGGGCTGTTATGGAATGCACTTTGTTGTTCCAGTTGAAGGTCAACAAGTTGTTGATTTCCCATTTGTTGGTATGGGTCTTATATTTATAGACCGTCGACAGGTCGGTCATCACGAAGTCTTCCTCAAGTTTGCCGACTTCAGTGAACTGGCTGGTAGTCTCGGGTGTGGTGTAATAAGACACCTTGAACTGGTAGTTGAACCATTTCCAGTTGGCCGAGAGCGTGAGGTTCATGTCGGCACGGTCGCGGTTTATGCTGCGGTGATAGCGCTCAAGCTGGGCAAGAGGATGGTCTTCGCGCCAGTAAAGGCCCGCATCGTCGAGCGTCTTCACCATGGGGTTCTGGTAAAGGGCTCGTTTCAGCACCGAACTCTGTCCTTCCGGAATCAGTTCGCGGTCTTCATTGGCATAAGAGAGGTTGGCGATAAGGTCGAGCCACGAAGTGAGTTTCTGCTGCAGGTTCATGCGCACGTTGAAACGCTGGTAGTCTGACGACTTCACGATACCTTTCTCATTATAGTAGCTTCCGCTGACCATGAATTTGGTGTTGTCGTTGCCTCCGCTGACGGCCACGTTGTACTGCTGTTTAACACCTGTCTGTGTGATGGCATCCCACCAGTTGGCGGGGGCATTGTTGCGCACATCGTCGATGAGGAATTTCTTGTGTTCGTCGAACTTAAACGAACCGTCATCCTGCTTTGTCTGATAGAGGCGCCCCTCCTCTGAATAAAGCGTTGTTCCGTTGATATAGTCAAGCATCATGGCATAGTTTTCTGTGTCCATGACCTTGATTTTCTTCCAGGGATTAGAGAAACCAACATAACCGTCGAAAGTCACAGACACCTTCCCCTTTTCGCCACCCTTCGTGGTGATGGCCACAACTCCGTTGGCGGCACGCGCTCCATACACGGCAGACGAGGCAGCGTCTTTGAAGATTTCGATGTTTGCGATGTCGTTGGGATTGATATGGTTGATGTCATCTACAATAAAGCCGTCGACAACGTAAAGCGGGTCAGCATCGTTGACCGTACCCGTACCTCGGATTTTGATGGTTGTCGCACCACCTGGGGCGCCGCTGTTCTGGATGATATTCACACCCGAAGCCTTACCTTGCAGAGCCTGCAGGGCCGAAGATACCGGCACATCGTTGACATCTTTGCCCGATACGGAAGAGATAGAACCGGTTATGTCGCTCTTGCGCTGCACACCGTAACCGATTACAACCACCTCGTCGAGCATGGCTGAGGTGGAGGTCATCTGGATGTCGATGTGTGTGCGGCCATCGACCGCAATCTCTTTGGTTTCGTAACCGATTGATGATATGATTAATGTTGATTTCGGCGGAACGCTGATGGAGTAATTCCCGTCGATGTCGGTGGCTACCCCCGCAGAGGTGCCTTTGGCCCTGATGGTGGCACCGATCAACGGCTCGTTCTCCGCCGGATCAACCACTGTGCCTGTCACGGTAATGTTTTGTGCGGCAACGCTTAAGTTTATGGCAGATAGCAATAAAAGCACTAAAAGCCGTGAAAAAATTTTCTTACACATATTCGCATAAAATTGTTTCGGTGGAGAGTGTAGATTTAAGGGAGAGTAAGGTCTTGAAAAACAGGGAGGAGGGAAGGAAACTCCGGGCTTAGCCTGCCAAGGCTCACCAAGCCCGGAGTCGGATGAACTTACGTTTCTAAGCCGCAATAGCCATTATAGCTATTATAGGCTTTTAACGGACAATCAGTTTTGCAGTCTGGGTGGCATTGGCTGTGGCCACAGTCACCATGTAGACGCCGGAGCCGAGGCCGTTGACATTGACAACATTGTTTTCAGGCTCGCTGACAGCCTTCACCTGTGCGCCGGCCATGTTGTAGATGCGCACATCTTTCACAGGCACGTCGATGTCGATGCGGAAGCTCTCGACAGCAGGGTTGGGATAGAGGGCGAGTTTCACATCGCTGACGGTGATGGCTTCAAGCGCACCCTGTTCTTCGATTTCCTTACGTGTGCGGAATTCGATAGCCATAGCTTCTTCATCCTGTTTGGGATCATAGCCGTCTTTGCGGTAGTGGTAGCGGTAAATCTGATTGGTTACGGAGGAGGTGAACAGCAGGTCGCCGTTGAAGTTGCGCAGACAGTAAACCTTGTCGCCGTTGGCGTCGATATCGCTGACAATCTGAGGAATCGCGTCAGGAGCGTCAAGACGGTGGAGTTTGGTGTCGGTTGCGCCGGTGCCGTCATGCGAGCCTTCGTTCCACCAATACATCGAGCCTCCGACAACGATAGCCTCTTTCACCCAGTTACAGCCCAAGCCGGGGGCGAAGTCATATTGCAACCATACTTTGTTGCCGTCGTAGCACCAGAGTTCGCCTCCGTAGTTGTCCTCTTTACCTTTAATCAGACCGTTGTTGGCACAGAAGATATACACATTGTCGAGCACTACACCCGGGTCGGGGAACGACTGGTTGTCCTGTGTCGGTTCGTTCACGTTGATGTCGAACAGGCGGAAGTTGCCAGGTTCGCAGGTTGAAACGCCAAGCTCGCAGCCATGGATACCGTCGTTGCCACGGAAAATCACTTCACCGTTGTAGAGGTCGCCGACGCAGGTGACACCGCCACCGATACCGATACCTTTTTCATCCTTGTTGGGGTTTGTGTCGAAGATATTATATGTGCCTTCGGCTGTTCCGTCGGATGCCCAAGGCTCATTGCCATGCTCCTCATCCCAAGCCTTGAAGAAGAGTTTCTCATTGTAGAAGTTCTTCATGTGGGCCAGAGCCGGGCCGTTGGTAGAGCCTTCCGGTTTTCCATCGGCAACTTCGAGGTTGATGTCCTTAACCAGGAATGTGCCTTCGGTGGTTCCGTCGGTCACCCAAAGCTCAACACCGTGGGTCACACCGTCTTTATCGGCTTCCTCAGCTTTGAAGAAAACCTTGCGGCCAACGCGGGCATTAGCTCCCCAGCGGTTGTCGTTCTCTTCCTGGCCGGGATATTTGCAATCAACCTCTTTCACAAGGTTAGTGCCCTCTTCGGTTCCGTCGGAAACCCAAAGCCACTGCTGGGGCTCTGTGCCGTAGTTCTCGCTGTCAAAAGTGGTTGCGTAGAACACGAACCTGTTTTCGTCGAGCTGGCGGAAACCGATGGGGTTCGAGCTGCCTAAATCGTGTATATCCTTCACCATGTAGGTGCCATCTTCCGTACCGTCTGAAATCCACAGCTCCTGGCCGTTGTCTTCACCGTCGGTAGCGGAGAAAACAACTTTGTCGTTGAAGCGGGTCAGATACTGCACATTTGAAGTGTTCATGCCCGGATTGATATCCTTGACCATGCGGGTCCCCTCAGGGGTGCCGTCGGTCACCCACAGCTCCTCACCATGCTCGGTGTCTGTGGCCTGGAAGAAAGCCTTGTAGCCTTTTTCCGGTGAACCGGCAACGCAGAGGTTCTTCTGCTCGTCAAAATGTTTTGTCTGGCTCAGGTTAGCCTTGACACCGTCGGGAAGCAACGTTGTCATCTGGGCAACCATTCCTGCGGAGCACATCAGCGCTGCCGAAAGGAGTAAAGATTGTTTTTTCATGTTTATAAGATTAGTGAGTTAATAATTGGTAACGTTCAATATGATTTTCACCACTTATGTGCGGCTGAGCCGCACATAAGGCCCCATGGGGCGTGGATGCAGTTCTTCAAAGATTATTCAACGGGGAGGACAGAGCCGTCAGGCTTGTCCGACAGACCATAATCACCGCTGGGCGCGGTCGCCGAGCATTTTCTCGACTTCCCGTTTCGCCTGGGCACGGTCTTTGCTGAAGATGGCCTTGATGCGGGCCATGTCGAATTTAGGCGCGCGGTCGTAGGTGTAGATGCCGTTCTTCTCCAGTTCCACATCAACAATCTGGGTGTAGCAGAATCCTGCGATATGGTCGTGGCTGAGAACCACATTAACCTGGTCTTCAAGGCGGCGGTAGAACTCCTCGATTGTGCGGGGCGGCTCTCCGTAACCCCAGAACGCCTCTTCCGTGGCTACCTCCGGCGCATCCATGGTCTTCATCCATTTTATGCCGCCGAATTCATCAATCATATAGCATTCCCCTTTATATGGAGCGCTGTGGGCGGGATGGTGGATATATGGCTGGCCGTCTTCTTTCAGCGACAGCTGTTTGTGCAGCTCCACAGGATCCTGCACATAGGTATGTTCGGCATAGATGTCGGTAAAACCTGCATGGTAGCCGCCGCTGACAGCCACCACCGGACGGGTGCGGTCGAGGTTTTTGGTCAGGAAATAGAGGTCGTTGCTCAGGCGTGCACGTTGCGCGTCGTGGGTGTCGGCAATCCATGTCTCATTCAGGGGCGACCATGCTATGAGCGAAGTAACATTATAATCGCGGTCGATGCATTCGTGCCACTCGGCCAGAAGGTTGCGGGCGGCCACCTTGTCAGTCCAGTTCATGCCCCAGCTTGCCGATTCCCCCCAGGTGAGATAACCGAGCTTATCGGCCCAATAGAAATAGCGGGGTTCAAACACTTTCTGATGGAGACGCGCGCCGTTGAAACCGGCTTCTTTGGCCAGCTCTATGTCGCGGCGCAGCTGGCTGTCGTCGGGCGCGGTCCACTGCCCGTCGGGATAATACCCCTGGTCGAGCACCAGACGCTGGTAATAAGGCTCGTTGTTGAGATAGAACACCTTGCCGCGAAGTTCGGCCTTGCGCATACCGGCATAGGATGTAACCTTATCGATTTCCTTGCCTGAGTGGTCGGTTACGGAAAACTCTATGTCGTAGAGAAACGGTGATTCGGGACTCCATGTCTTAGGATTCTTCACCGGAATCACTGCGAATGAAGAGCCTGAGGCAGCCACCTGCTTGTCGCCCACCACTTTCTTTCCGTCGAGCACACGGATACGCAGCTTGGCATCCCGGTCGAGGTCGTAGAACTGAGGCTCGAACACAAACTGGCTGCCGTCGAGGTCGGGGGTGATACGGCAACTTTTTAGCCCTCCGTAGTTAACTGCCTCAAGCCATACGGTCTGCCATATGCCTGTTACTCGGGTGTAGAGGCATTCATAAGAATTGAGCCTGCGCGACTGCTTGCCACCGGTCTGCTGCCAAGAGCGCACATCGTCTTCCACATAGACCACAAGGTCGGCCTCTTCGCCCGGCTGGACGGCAGAAGTGATGTCAACGGCAAACGACGCTCCGCCACCATAGTGGGTGAAAAGCGATTTGCCGTTGATGAAAACCTCTGCACGGTAGTCAACACCCCCGAAATTGAGCATCACGCGCTTGCCCTGCCACTGCTGCGGCACGGCAAGTTTACGATGATACCACATCGCATTGATGAAATCCGTGTGCCCCACCCCTGAGAGAGGGCTCTCCGGGCAGAACGGCACTATGATATTATCTGAAAACCCTGTTGATTTCTGGAGATCCTGCTCCTTGCCGCTTTTCCCGAAGTCGAAACGATAAGTCCAGTCACCACCGTTTAGATTTACCCACTGGGGTCTCTCAAACTGGGGACGCGGATATTCCGGACGCGGAACAGACTGCGACTGCTCTGCTGTGGCAGATACCGGCGCACATAAAGCTATCAGAAATAGACCGACCGGCAAAAGATAATTTTTCATGGTATAAACTTCTATATTTACTGGTTCGTTGAACGGCCAGAACCTGTAACCGCCCATGTTTTTGATGCTGCAAATATACCGCCGCACAGTTCTCGCAACATAGTAAAAATGGATTTTTATTGGGGAAATATGTCCAACCTCTTGTCAGACTTTGCATTTTTACCCCGATTTGCACACCATTACCCACTTTCGGGACATATTAACCCTTTTCAACCCCTCATTCATATATATATTTGCAAAAGTAAAACAAAAACAGATATAAACATACCATGACTGTTAAATCATTATCATCCCTAACCCTGGCTCTTGCCATGACACCTGTGGCAATCACCAGCCTCATCTCCTGCCAGTCGCAAAAAGAAGAAATGGCGCAAGGGGAACAGATTTTCTATGCCGACCCGACAATATATGCGGAAAACGGCAAGTTCTACCTCACCGGCACCCGCAACCGCGAGCCGCTGGGCTTCGCCCTGCTCGAATCGACCGATTTGAAGAACTGGACTCCAGCCCGGCCCGACAGCATGATCCTGACCCCAGGCGAAACCGTTTTCGGCACAATGGGCTTCTGGGCGCCCCAAATCATCAAAGACGGAAACAGATACCTGTTTGCATATACCGCCAACGAACAAACCGTGCTGGCCGCTTCCGACAGCCTCAACGGCATCTACACACAGGCAGAGCCACTCCCCATCGACGGTTCGGAAAAAAATATCGACCCCTTCCTGTTCACCGATTCCGACGGGCGCAGCTATCTCTACCACGTGCGCTTCGACAACGGTAATTTCCTTTGGGTTGGCGAATTCGACCCCGCCACAGGCAAAATAAAAGAGGGCACACTCCAGCGCTGCTTCGTCAACGACCAGCCATGGGAAGCAACCCCCGCCTATGAAAGCGCACCGATAATGGAAGGCCCAACAGTAATCAAAATCGATGACCTCTATTATCTGTTCTATTCTGCCAACCATTTCATGAGTGAAGATTACGCCGTTGGTTACGCCACAGCGCCCACACCCGTTGGGCCTTGGACCAAAAACCCCGCCAACCCCATCATACACCAATCAATAGTGGGCGAGAAAGGCTCAGGCCACGGCGACATATTCACCGATAACGACGGTAAGTTACGATATGTCTACCACGTCCATAACTCCGACTCGGTAGTGTCGCCCCGACGCACACGCATCATAACACTCAACGTGGAGCGTGACAGTGCCGGTCCCGCACGCATAACAGCCGACCCAGCCACAATCATAATACCGGTTAAAGCATAATCGTGTGTTTGCATTTAACTCACACACGGATTGAGGGATAAATCCGGGCCAAAATCCAAGTCTATTTCATAAGGTTAAAAGATTCAATAGAAAAAGGTTAGTATTTAAGGCAGTAAGCCGCGCGGAACAGTTCCGCGCGGCTTACTTTATTATAACCGAGGATATTCAAAACTCCAACTATAGGAAAATGTGTCCACTCCCTCGCACCAACAAATTCTGTTACGATTCCGATTGACGTGATAGACGGTGTTTCTCAACAGCTATCATGGCAAACGTAACCAGCCCCAGCGCTATCATAACCAAAGTCTGCGAAGCAATCAGAACATTGCCGAAGGCAGCACCGACAGTAACAAATTCCGTATGGCTGACACCGGCAAGCGCTCCCGACGAGGTGGCAGCAGGCATAAACAGCCCTAAACCGAACAACATCGTTGTCTGGTACGGACCTATCCCTCCATTCGACGGGATGCCCATCGAGATGCTCGTAAGCACGAAACAGACCAGCACCACCAGCAATCCATGGCTGTCAAACAGAGCCCGGGTCAACGGAAAGGCATGGAAAGCCACCTCCAGTTGCAGGAAATAACATCCCCATATACACACAGTCAGCCCAAGCCACTGGAATTTGCCCCTCATACGGGCAATCGCCGCAAATCCACCCCACAGGCCATTGAGGAAATCGCGCAACTTTGCAACCAAACGGTTGCGGCTACGGGAGAGAACCCACCACATCGCAATCACCAAAACAGCCAACGCCCCCCATGTCCACGGGGAAGTGGCCATATTGAGGAGCTGCTGATAGGCATCGGGATAAGCGCGCACAAACTCGACAATCGGGCCACGCGCCATGACGAAGGTGGCCAGCGTCAGCAGCCCTACTGTGACAAGATCGGCAAAGCGGTCGGCAATCATCGAACCGAAAACAGTTGAAAACCTGGCATCCTCGCGGACAGAAACATACCCCGTGCGCCACACCTCTCCCAACCGGGGAAACACCAGGTTAACGGCATATGTGCCGAAAATGCTGCAGACAAGCACATGAACCGGCGCATCGATGCCTAAGGCACGCAATTGGATGCCCCATCGCAATGCCCTGAACACCATCGGCATCACGCTCATAACCATCATCAACCCTATCCAGCGGAAATCACAATCATGACGGATAACCCTCATCATATCGCCAAAATCGATATCGCGGAACATTACCACACACAACCCCACGCTCACCACCACCGGGATGATGAACTTCACAGCCTTGGCCACCTTCCCCTCTTTACGCTGGGGAGTGCCGTTTCCAACCGGGTCTTTTCCAGCCTCTGGTGATTCTATCTGCTGTTTTCGCATAAATTACGTTGCAAAAATAGCAATTCCGTGCCATTCAAAAAAACATGAATGCGCCCTCTTGCAACAACTACTGCATGAAACAGGCATATCTGATGGAAATCAGCAAAGGTTTTTGTATAAAATTAACCAAACTCAAACATAATTTATCAGTAAAACTTCATAAATTCGCCATTGCAATCACCGGTCAATATGAAGCACCAGAAACTACTTTCCGACGCCCCTATCCGGCTATCAGAACTGGCAACCCTCAGAGAGGTGTCAGAGGATTTCAGCCATCTGGGGCAGGACTACATACTGTCGCACATCACCACCGACCTGTCGTTGTTCTTCTCCGAAGAAGCCCGGCGACTCGACGGCCACACCATGATTGTATGCGTCAAAGGGATGCTCAAAGGCACCATCGACCTGGAAACCGTTGTGGTGCCACCGCTGTCTGTGGCCTTTGTAGCTCCCGACAGGGTCTTCCATATCCTCGAATGGGAAGGCCAGGAGCATGAAGCCTACCTTCTATTCCTGTCAAACAAGTTCGTCTACGACCTCAACATCGACCTCAATGCCATAGACACCAACATCTTCACATCGGCGAAATCGGTGCTGGAGCTTACCGCCGACCAGGTTGACCTGCTGATACGCTATTTCGAAATGCTTCACAAGGTAGCTTCGGAGCGCAACAACTACAACCGCCACATCGCCCGGGCGCTAACCTCAGCCGCCGCCTACCAGGTTATGGCATTCGGAGAAGCCCACACCGCAGTAGAACGCAACAAAAAATCATATTCGCGCAAACTGGCCTATGTCAGGACATTCCTCCGACTCGTGCGCAACAATCACCGACAAGAGCGAGCCATAGGCTTCTATGCCGACCAAATGTTCATATCGCCAAAATACCTCTCGCTGATAATCAAAGAAGCAACGGGGCGCTCGGCAGCCGAATGGATCGACCAGTATGTCATACAGGAAGCCAAGAACCTGCTGAAATATTCCGGCAAGAACGTGCAACAGGTAGCCTATGAGCTGAACTTCTCAAACCAGTCATCATTCGGCAAGTATTTCAAGCACCTCACCGGCCTGTCGCCCACCCAGTTCCAGAACCAGTAACACCCCCGTAAAAGGCTTTCATGCGCATCACTGACGCAATTGCCGACGGCAACCGATTACTCATATTGCCGGGAAAATGCGGCTCAGATTGGCCTGTATAATGCCTGAAAGTGAAAATGCATCAGTTGACAATGCGTCAGCCACATTGTCAACCACTCGGCTGAGTGGTATATCAGCCTCGTCGGTTTCGACAAGCATACGGCCGGGATTGACGGCTGCTGCCGCAGCCGGGTTGAACCTCTCTCCGAATGACAGGTAATTTTTTTCCCGCAACGCCAAAAATTGATCCGCTTGTTGGGGTGAGCCCCGGAAACCGTGCCATATCCAAGGCTGGCGAATCCCTTGCGGTAGTTCCCGCTGCAGAGTCTTGCACAGCTCCATCAGCCTGTGGCCGGTTCTGACCACATGCAGCACCAAAGGCTTGCCCACAGCCTCGCTGATTTCCACCTGACGCCTGAACACAAACTCCTGCAGAGCCAATGAAGCGCCACGCAGAGCATCAAGACCCACTTCTCCCACTGCCACCACGCAGGGCAACTCCACCACACGCTCCAGCCGGGCCAGCTCGAGATTCATACCCTCAACACCAAGATTTTGCGTAGCCCACGGGTGAATGCCTGCGGAAAACGGCCCTGGGCATCCATCCTCAATCATATCCATGACTTCCGCAGGAGAGCCGCTGACAACGGCGCTGCCGCATTTCTGCCGCCCATGGGCATGTATATCCAAAGGTATCTGTTGCATAAAATGTAAGATGGTATATGCCACAGGGGGCACTTGTCACGGCACAGGGTCATAGCCGCTGCCTCCCCACGGATGGCAACGGACAATTCGCTTCACTGTCAACCACAGGCCTTTGAACGGGCCGTGACGGCGCAATGCCTCTATGGCATATTGCGAGCATGTGGGAGTGAACCGGCAACTGCGTGGAAGCAAGGGGGAGATAGCTCCGCGATAGAACCATACACCCCCCTCCAGCACCTTGGCAAGGCCTTTAAGAACGGGATTCATCTGTATGCTTATTACAAACCCCGAAAATGCCCGTCAGGATGCGTTTTACCGACTTTTCAATCCGGCTGTAAGATTCAAGACTGTTGGATATGTAGACAAAAGCCACATCGACCGGCACAGCCACCTCAGAAGGGATAAGCGCGCCACGGTTAAGGCGGTAGGCCTCGCGCACACGACGGCGCGCCGTCACACGGTCAACGGCATGGCGGATGCGTTTTTTAGGAATGGATATAAGAAACTGCACACTTTCACCCTTTTCCCTGCCTGGATTCTCCGCCCAGACAGCCCGCAGCGGGTATGCCATAACGGTATGCGACCCGCCAGTGTTGCTAAAAAGACGGTCAACGGCTATCTTCGCACACAATCTGTGGTTTTTCCCTAACGAAAACTGCTTCATAACCGGCGGTTATTGGATGAATGCGGAAAGGCTGACTCAAACCATCAGGCGTGGGTCACACATTCGTTGTGTTCCTTCAGGAAAAGGTCTAAAGCGGCTGTGATTGAAGGCGCTTTGGGATTCGGAGCCTCGAGGTCGAGACGCAATCCGGCTCCTTCAACAGCTTTGGCGGTTGAAGCCCCGAAGCAGCCGATCTGTATATCGCCCTGCTTGAAATCGGGGAAATTCTTCATCAGTGAATCTATGCCGGCGGGAGAGAAAAACAGCAGCATGTCGTAGTCGAACTTCTCCTCAGGGGTGAAATCGTTACTGACCGTGCGATACATCACAGCCTTTGTATAGTTGATTTTCGCTTTATCGAGCATATCGGCATTGACGGAATCCTTATGCACATCAGACACGGCATAGAGGTATTTCTCTTTGTTGTGTTTGCTCAGCGACGGCAACAGGTCGTCAAGCCGGCCTGTGCTGCCGTGGAAAATTTTGCGTTTACGGTAAACGATATATTTCTGGAGATAGAGGGCTATCGACTCTGTGGTGCAGAAATATTTCATCGTGTCGGGGATATTGACACGCATCTCTTCACACAGGCGGAAGAAATGGTCGATAGCTGTGCGTGCGGTGAAGATAATAGCGGTGAAATCTCCGATATTGATTTTCTGCTGACGGAACTCGCGGGCGCTGAGACCTTCAACTTTTATGAACGGGCGGAACACGACCTCAACGCCATAACGGGCGGCAATGTCGTAGTAAGGTGATTTTTCCGAAGACGGCTGGGGCTGAGAAACAAGTATTTTCTTTACGTTCACTTTCTGATTCACTTCAGGTTTACACATATTTCCCTGGCCAAAATGAGTATTGTTATGACCGGTATTATTTCAAGAGTGCAAAGGTACAAAATAAAATAGAGCAACGATGGGAAATTGTTGTAAAAAATCCTAAAACCCTTTGAGATATAGCATATCCGCGATAAAAGATAAAGCCCCGCAGCGATGGCGAGCATCACACCGGAAACGCCGGGATAGAACAACGCTACGAGTGTCGGAACCGTCAGCACAACACCTAAAAGCATCTGGGAAGCATTGAGCCCCTGCCGCCACAGCCCGGCACCCACACTGTCGGTGAACACATATCCCACGGTGACACACGCCCCCAGCTGGAAGAGATAGAATGCCCCCGCCAATCCGGCCAAAGCGGCAACCGTCACCACAGTCTGCCCGGCAGCCTCCCCGGCACCGAGCCACATAAACATCATCAGCCCCTCGCACACGCAGAGCTGAAGCAACAGCAGCATAGCCACACGGCTCTCGCTTGCGGTGTGCTCATCGAATGCGTTTGCGCGCCGGCGCACCGACAACAAATCCTGCGGCAGCGATTTGAACAGACGTTTCACATGGCGCATGTTCAGACCGATAAGCACCAGTACACCTACCACCAGCGACAGCACGGCCGAATCCGCTCCCGGAGCAACCACACGGCTGGCGGCCTCCACCCCGCGAGTCCATGCCGGCGGCTGCGAGCTGTAGAGCATCCGGTCTGAAGCCGAGGCTGGAGCATCAGCCTCATGGCAGACATTCCACGGTAACGAGGCGGATTGTGACGCCCGGACCATTGCCGTTGTGTCAGAGTTTGCGGCCATTAAATGAATCAAAGAGGGTGTTCGATAACATCTGTCGACGGCCCTGTCATTTGAGGGCACGGCGGAATTCGTCGCGCATGGTGTCGACCACGTTTATCACATAATCGCCCGTTTTCTCAAGGGTGCTGATTATATCCATGTAATATATGCCGCTCTGGTATTCATAATGGCGGTCATTGATATTGGCCACGTTGGCCGTGCGCAGCTGGTTGCGGAGATTGTTGATTTCCCTCTCCGCGTTATACGACGATATGATGTTGCGCTCATCGATGTTCTCGATATTATTCAGCGATTTCAGCATATCTTTAATGGCCGTGTCGACATAGCGGAACATTATGTCGATGTTGTCGTAGATCTCTTCATTGAAGTGGACACCGCTCTGCTGTTTGCGCAAAAGGATTTTACCCACGCCCAACATGCAGTCGGCAATGCTTTCGATTTCCGAATCTATCGACAACATCGCCGATATGCGGCGCTTCGATTCGTTTGACAACCGCCCTTCTGCGCACCGGTTTAGATAATTGGCGATTTCAAGCTCCATGCGGTCGGAAATTTCCTCATATTTTTCGAGCCGCGAATAGATTCTGTTGAAATCGTCGCTGCCAGATTTCGTATGCACCAGCTCTTTGGCCATAGGCAACATGCGCGAAACCCTCTCGGCAAACACATACATCTCTTTCTCCGCCTGGCTTATGTTTAGCTCTGAGGCACTGAGAATACCGGCGGAAATGAATTTCAGCTGGAACTCGTCGTCGCCACGATGCTTGGCCGGCACAAGAAGCTCAACGATTTTGACATACACATTGGTCAGCCATATCATTATGCTCAGGTTGATGAGGTTGAAGACAGTGTGGAACATCGACAACCCGAATGACACGCTCACCTGCATCTGCCCGATTATGGTGCGGTGGTGCAAAACATCGCCGCTGTCGGTCGGCAACGAGCCTGCAAACACCTGGTTATACATGTCGGGGTTAGAGGCTTTAAGGTCGGTCACATAAGTATATAGCGCCATCGGGTCACCCTGCCCTATCTCCTGGGTTATCCATGAGTTAAGCTCCACAAAGGGATAGAAAACGGCAAGAGTCCACAATGTGCCGAGGAAGTTAAAAAGCAGATGCCCCATAGCCGTGCGTTTGGCCGCTACGTTACCACTCATCGAGGCGAGCAAAGGCGTTATGGTAGTTCCTATGTTAGACCCCAGCACCAGGGCACATGCAAGGTCGAAAGTTATCCACCCTTTACTACACATAATCAGGGTAATGGCAAACATGGCGGCCGATGACTGTATTGTCATAGTAACCAGCATTCCGACGAAGCAGAAAATCAGCACCGAACCGAATCCCATCGAAGCGTAGCGCTGAAGGAACGCAAACATCTCCGGATTACTCTGGAGGTCCGGCACATATTTGCTGATCATGTCAAGCCCCATGAAAAGGAAGGCGAAACCGATGGTGAACTCACCTATAGACTTTGTACGCCCTTTGCTTGAAAACAACAACGGCACCGCAAGCCCGATTAACGGAAGCGCGAATGCCGATATGTCAACTTTAAACCCGAAAAGAGCTATTACCCAGGCGGTGAATGTGGTTCCCACATTGGCGCCCATAATCACGGCCATCGACTGTGCCAGCGTCATAAGCCCCGCATTGACGAAGCTCACAACCATCACCGTCGATGCCGACGAACTCTGGATAAGTGCTGTTATGAAAAAACCTGTAGCCGTTCCGGTGAAACGGTTGCGTGTCATCGCACCCAGGATATTGCGAAGCCTGTCTCCGGCGGCTTTCTGCAATCCCTCACTCATGACCTTCATTCCGTAGAGGAACAGGCCGACAGCTCCCAGGAGCCCTAAAAAATCGAGTATCGAATAGTTCATCTGTAAGGCATCGGGATGAGAAGGTTTGTTCGGCTCCCATACCGCCCGCAAAGTTAAGAAAGATTCTGCAAACCACCAATCTCCTGGCATATCAAACTCCGTTATCGTCTACATCGACAATCCGAAGTGAGTCGTACCGGCGCACATAGTGGCGCCACCACACAACGCAGATCTTTATTCCCGTGAATCAGCATCATTCAGGGGCTGTGAGCGATTTCACAGGGAAGCGCAACGGATCAGGATTCGGGATAAGCCCCTGGCGGATAAGGCGCAGGGAGTCGGCCACAGTCATCGTTTCATTGCCTGCCAGCTGCAACGGGTCCGTCTGGTTAAACCCGGCAGCAGAAGGATGGCGGCGACCAAGCGAATCGGTGGCTTCTACCGGCACAGGCGCTCCGGGATAATGGCTGCCCGAGGCTCCGGGGAAGGAGAGCCTGCCAGAGCGGGCTTTCTTTATGCCAGAGCGGAACATGCGGTTAATCTGCTCAACAAGGTTGATGCGGGTGTCGGCGGCAATGGTCTGACGCTCACCCACCATCCGGTCTTTGACTTTCGCACCTCCGAGGCGTATTTTCATGTCATCGGGGGTTCCTTTGATGTTTATGCCGAATTTAAACGGCACAGGCGATTTCAACACCGAAACATGATAATCGAGATTCATTGCCAGATCGTTATGCCCCATCACACCGAGCTTGTAACGGTCGATGTCGAACATGAAGGGAAAGACCTCTATGGCAGAGTTCTCAACAACCACCTCAACCGCCATATGGTCAATCATATTGCGTTTTTTATTCTGGAACATCAACCATTTCGACAGAGTTTTAAACGTGTCGGCATCAAGCAACACAAGCGAATCTCCCTCGATTTTCATGGCCGCCCGGAGCGTTGGCAACTCAATATCCATTTTCGGCGAAATATCGGTTGTGACAGCCAGATCGGCATTGACGATTCCTTCAAAGCTCTTCATAACCGGCAATATCGAATCTATCGCCGGCACTATCGAGGTCAGCCGGTCAAGGCGGAAATCGGTCACTTTCAATCCCAGTCCGAACCTGAGGCTGTCGGGCATCTGGGCGGCATACATGCCGTCGACCCGCAACGCTCCCACCCCTGTAGAAGCCGACAGATTCCGGAGGTTCAGCACTCCGTCGTCGACCAGGAGGTCACCTCTGAATGAATGTAGCTGGAGGTCGGAATATAGCACATTCTTTGCACGCATTGCAAAAATAGCATCAAGGTTGCGCGGCAAAAGCACCGGCCCGGCGGCAGCAGTGTCAACCGCCTGTTCCAAAGTGATGTCAGCCCGGTCGTCGTCGCTCCATACGAGAGCCGAATCGGCCTGTTGGGCGGTGGCGCTTCCGGCAAATACGGCATCGACAATCTGGTTCACATTGATGGTGTCGCTGACAACGACAAACCGTATGCCGAGTATGTTGTCGCGTCTCGAAGTCAAGGCTTTACGCAGATTCGACACCGTGCCGTTGATAAGGAAATCGCTGCCACCTGCTTTATAGACCAGGTTGCGAAGCTGCAGAGAGTCTTGGTTGAATTTGAAATCGACATTCTCAAGTCTGTTGCGTAACGGGAAATATGGGGTTACAAGCCTTCCGCTGCGGGCTTTCACAATGCCGTTGAAATCCCACCTCCGCAACAGCTTGCGGTCGTCGGCCGACAGCCGAAGGTCGGTTGTGCCGACTCCGCTCACCCTGACGGAATCGCGGCGCAGACGGGCAGCGGCAACGCGCAAAGAATCGGCATGTGACATCACCCTTTTGCGACGGGGACGCATATTGACCGTCATATCCACCATTGCCTCCCGGAGAGCCACTTTCGTCAATGCCTGGCCGAAAATAAGGCCGCCAAGATCAAGTTTCAGAGAAAGTTGCGGCACACGGGCCTCCCCCTTGTAACGGCGCAGCGAAGCCCCTACAGATGCATTTCGGAGGCGGCAACGGAGCGTGTCGGCAGGATCATCAAGATTGAGCCTGTCGAATGCAAGCACCATGCCGAAAGGATTGATTGCCGTGGTATCCGCCGAGCTGCTGCGGTTCGACGTGCCGGCACCGGCCCGCAACCCACGGCATTGCAGATTCATACCATCGAAAGCCGCCGCAAGCGTGTCGGCCTTCAGCGAGATTGTCAACAAGGAATCGACTTTATGGTCGTTCTTTACAAACGTATTGTTAGAGCCGAATTCAAGCGCGACGTGATTGGCATACACACGACCGATACTGTCGAAATCCGCCTCAAACCCGTCGAGCCCGAATTTGCCGTTGAGCTTCATGCGATGGAAGCTGTTAGCATTCAAATCGCTGAGACGGAACCGGAAATCGGTGGCGCCGGACAGCACTCCCGCCAATGAGCCGGGTAACAAACTACGGAGCCGCCGGGGAAAACGCCCGAAATCCACCGCCCCCTTAAACGCCCCTTCAACGGCGGCATCAGAAACCACATCGGTGGCTGAGGCCGAAAGGTCTACATCGACAACCTCGCCGTCGATTATCAGTTTGCGGAGAGTGAACACCGATTTATCCATATCGCGCCCATTGACCTCTGCGACGAAATCAACTGAGAAGTCATGGAAATTAAGGGTCTCATAACGAACTTCGCAAGAAGGAATCTCAACCGAGGCGGAAAACGACGGAAGCAAGGAATCAGCGATATTCCATGGAGTTGTAAGGGCGGCCTTCACACGTAACCTCATATCGGTCTGCAAAGGTTGTGCCAACTGCCGCGCCTGCACAGGAAGATGCGACAGGATTTCTGCCACCGGCAGGTCGGAAGTCTCAGCTTTGAGGTCGGTCAGAACAGGGCTATGGGTGAAATCGGCCTTTGTGGCAAACTTGACACTATAGTCATGAAGAGAAACAACGAAATCGTCGATAGTTATAGCCATGGGAAGTTGGGGATTCCACGTCACCGCACCGTCGGCACCGAATGTCAACCGGTCGAAATTGAAATCGCGGAGCAGAGGTGTGTTGAGATTACCGCTGAACCCCAGCCTGTAGCGGGGTGCGGCATCCCCCTTCAGCTCGATATTCTCTATCGCCACCGCAACATCGACAGAATCTTTCAACGAGCGGAAACGGAGAGGGTCGGCTCCGACAATGGCGAACCGGTTTATCGATATGCATGGCAATGCCGTTACCGACGAACCGGAAGTTTTCTCAGAGTCCTCTTGCGGTGGCGCTATCAGGTAATTCGCCGATGAATCATCGACCTGCAGTAGATTGACCTCCGGATGTGTAAACACAACATCATAAAGGCTGACATGCCCTCCAAGCAGGGCGAACACATTCACCCCGGCATGGAACGACGGCAACGACAGCAGCGAATCGGCATCGGCCGGGAGTGTAGCCCTGACCGAATCCGGCAACGTGTGGAGCGACCGCGAAACAACGCGGAGCGAATCCATTTCGAGCGTCATTTTAGGGAATGTGTGCCAGAATGTCAGTTCAACCCTGCTGAGGCTGACATCGGCATCAATCGATTCCGAGGCGATTTTTTCAACCATCGGGGTCAGACGCCCCGGGGTCAGACACCAGACCAGGAGGCTACATACAAGAATAAAAACGGCAAAGACCGTTGCCACGGCAATGCCCGACCATTTCAATATCCTGCGCCACAGGGGGCGCTTCTTCGTGGTAGTCTCTGACATGGATGCTGTCGTTTTAGAGCGTGTCTCAAAAATTTCAGGGTACCGGCCCCGAATCTAACGGGCCGTTATGTGGAAACAGGCCTGCTTATGCTCATATTTGACATAGCAGCGGCCTTGGCTGCGCATGGCAAACACCACTTCGGCGAGGAGATTCTTCATATCCTCCTGGGTGCGCGGAGTGGCGGGGTTGTCGCAAATGAATTTGGCATAGCTTATGTCGAATGTAGTGCCGAACAGATGTGCCGACGTGTCGACCGCATTGCGGTTGCGCCGTCGCAGCCGCTTGACAAGCGAGGGGGTGCGGAGCACACTTGTCACTTTTATCCTATAATCACCGCCACCCCTAACTTCAAGCGAATCGCGGAAAGCGGCACCTATGTCAGTGAGCAGCCTGTGGGCTTGCGGCACAAGATACGGAAGCGAATGGGTGAGGTTGTCGAGATAATATTCCGGGCAGCTTTTCAGGCGCGACAGCGCAGCCCCTGCGCGCCAGGCATCTGCGACGCCACTAATCGGGGAAACTCCCACACTGCGCGCGGCGGCAATATGGAGGTAGTTGCTGTCATTGAACACACGGCGCAGCGGCCCTACGGAGTTTATGTGCATTTTCCTGCCTCCTGCAGGCATTGAATCGAAATGGGCCTCATAGCGGTTGAGCGACCTCACCGTGTCTGTTGCCGAAAGAATTGCAAGCACCTCACTGCCATGCAAGCTACCGGCATCGGACGCTCCAGGTTCAGACGGCTTGGCGGACGATGGTTGCGGCGCAACCTCAGAATCCGAAACAGAAGGGAGCGGCGCCACGGGAACGGGCGCCACAGGTTCCACCGAAGGGGCTTCGCTCAAAGTGGAGTCGGCAGCGTATTCAATCATGCCTGCGTCGCCCTTGCCGCCGAAAGACACCCATAGAACCAACAGAAGTCCCAGCCCCCCCATTACATAAAGGGTATGTTTTTTTATATTATTCTGATTCATCTCAACGCCTGTCTGTTACCAGATAATAGAGATTGGCAGTCGCCGACTGCAACAGGTCGAGCACCAATTCAAAACCTTCAGCACCTTCATAATAGGGATCAGGCACATAATCATAGCGGGTAGCGATGCCGAAAAATGCCGACATGGGCATAATCTTCTCCTCGGCCTCAGGCGTAGGGGCAAGACGGCGCAAATCGCGCAGGTTCATATCGTCCATGCCGATTATGATGTCGAAATCATCAAAATCGGCCTCCCTGACCTGGCGGCACCGGTGGGTAAGCTCGTAGCCCCGTCGGCGCGCATGGATGCGCATCCGCTTGTCGGGCAGGTCGCCTATATGGTAATTACCCGTCCCCGCCGAGTCTATCTGCCACAGGCCCCGGCCGTCTTTCTCCTCAACCAAGGCGTGCATTATACCGTCGGCGGCCGGTGAACGGCATATATTGCCCAGGCATACGAAAAGCACCCGCACCGGCATCCCGGCGCGGTAGCGGTCGCGCAACGATTCGATTAAACGTGATTGTGTAGCAGTCATTGCATGATTTTGGTGCAGTCTTCACCGGCGGTGCCGGAAGTCTATATTGTTGAATTTCATGCAAAATTAGTGATTATTTTCCTAATCGCAGACGCTATGCAAACAAAAAGAGCGGGTGTCGCCTTATCCACCTCGTCCGGCCCCGCATCAATAACACTATTGTCAATGCTCACATTGTTATCCCTTACCCTTTCGTTAAGTGGTTATTATCACCGGCTTCTTCAATCTCATTTGTGAATCCATCAAAGGCTTCGCCACCACAGGCATGCCCTCTTCAGCATATGGCAATATTGTGCCGGTCTGCAACTGCAATGTTAAGACATCTGCATTGGTTTTGATGCTACACAGAGCCCCCATAAGAATCAAATGAAGGGAAGTAAAGTTTTTTCATGATCGGGACACGGACGCCGTTAAACGCGAAAAACCGTTATGCCGCAAAAAGAAATGAAAGAGGCGAAAAGGAGCAAAAAGTTTGAGGTGTTGAAGATTATTCGTATATTTGCGAGCTGAAAAATAGGCATTAAGGGGCGTTGCAACGCCCTTGACGTAGCTGCAACGCTGTCAATCAACAGGTTGGAGTTGCGAAACACCTATTTTACCAACCGTTTTCCACCACCGGCGGCCATCGGGCGACAGCTATAACACCCCGCCTGAAGCCACTCTGCGGAAGCGGCAGAACCAATCATTGCCACGCCTGGCGAGGCGTTGACACGTTAAGGAAATTTAAAAATAATAACTTTAAAATACTTTCTAAAAACCACATGCAAAGCAAAGGAACCCTCGGAAGCATCATTGCGGGTGTTATCGCGATTTTCTTGGTGCTGGTGTGTCTGTTCTACCTGTCGTTTACGCTCGTAAGCAGCAAGCAGGAGGCCAAGGCCGAACAGTATGCACTGGTAGCCGCAGGCCAACAAGGCAAGAATTCCGAGCAGTACAACAAGGCTTACAAAGCCTACATCGACTCAATCAGCAAGCAACCCGTCTGGTTGGGCTACAACTACAATGAAGTGCAGAAATGGGGCGTAGGCCTCGGTCTCGACCTCAAGGGGGGCATGAACGTCATCCTCCAGGTGTCGATGCCCGACATGCTCCGCTCTATGAAGAATGCCGATGCCGACGCATCGTTTGACCAGGCTCTCGCCAACACCGATTCGATTATCGGCGGCAACCATTCGTCAGACTACGTGGGCACATTTGTCGAGCAGTATCGCAAACTCAATTCCGGTGCAGACTTCTCGGTGGTTTTCAACTCGATAATCAAACCCGGGCAGAGCGACAAGGATGTTGCATCAACCCTGAAATCTGAAGTTAAAGACCGGGTCAACAACTCAGCCACCAACGTGTTGCGCAGCCGTATCGACGCCTATGGCGTTGTGTCGCCCAACATCCAGGTGCTTCAAGACAACGACGGCCAGATTCTTCTGGAACTCCCGGGCGTTAAAGAGCACCAGCGTGTGCGCGAACTGCTGCAGCGCTCAGCCAACCTTGAGTTTTATGAGTGCTACGGCGCCAACGAAATCACCGGCCAGCTCGCACAGCTCGACAACGCACTGCGCGCCAAAAACGGCACAGGCCTCCGCGAGCGTTTCCTGATGATCAACAGCGACGCAACCCCGATTCTCGGTATCGCCACCGCCAAAGAACGCGAAGCCATCGACGCCCTTCTGGCAACCAACGAGGCAAAACAATATCTGCCCAGCAACCTGAAACTCCGTTGGTCGGTGAAGCCCACACCGGTGAATTTCAACGACACCGTGACCAAACAGGAACGCCAGATTGACACATACCAGCTCATCGCCCTGCGCACCACCAACGGCGGCCCCGCCCTCGACGGAAGCTGCGTTGTGAGCGCATCAAGCGACTTCGAGCAGATGCAGGGCAATGTGGTTTCAATGACCATGAACTCTGAAGGCGCCCGCGACTGGGCACGAATCACCCAGCGCAACATCGGCCACCCCGTGGCCATCGTGCTCGACGACCTGGTTTACTCTTATCCCAACATCCGCCAGGCAATCGAGGGAGGCCGCTCACAAATCACCGGCGACTTCACCGTTGAAGAAGCCCAAGACTTGGCCAACGTGCTCAAGAGCGGCAAAATGACTGCTAAGGTCGACATAATCTCCGATATGGTGATCGGCCCGACACTGGGTAAACAGGCCATCGAATCAGGCATATGGTCGTTTATCGTAGCGCTTGTGCTGCTGATGATATTCATGTGTGCCATCTACGGCATTATCCCCGGCCTCATCGCCAATTTCGGTTTGATCTGCAACCTGTTCTTCACTTTCGGAATCCTCGCATCGTTCCAGGCAGTGCTGACCCTCAGCGGTATCGCCGGTATCGTGCTTGCCCTGGGTATGGCTGTTGACGCCAACGTGCTCATCTTCGAGCGCGCCAAAGAGGAACTCCGCGCCGGCAAGACAGTGCGCACCGCCATCGCCGACGGTTACAGCAACGCATTCTCGGCCATCTTCGACTCGAACCTGACCTCAATCATCACAGGTGTAATCCTGCTGTTCTTCGGCACAGGCCCCATCAAAGGCTTCGCCACCACCCTCATCATCGGTATCATCTGCTCGTTCTTCACCGCAGTCTACCTGACCCGCATCATCTTCATCGCCTTCGGCAAGAAGAAAGCGTTCCAGAAGCTCACATTCTCAACCGGGTTGTCGCGCAATCTGTTCAACAGCACCAACTTCAACTTCCTCGGCGCCCGCAAAGTGTCGTTCATGGTTGTCGGCGTGTTCGTGGCAGTGGTTGTTATCTCGCTGTTTGTGCGCGGCCTTAACCAGGGCATCGACTTCTCAGGCGGCCGCAACTATGTTGTGAAATTCGAGAAACCGGTTGAAACCGGCCATCTGCAGCAGGTGCTCACCCCGATGTTCAACCAGAACGGCGAAGTGGCATCAGTTTCGGTGATCACTATCGAAAACTCCAACCAGGTGCGCGTTTCGACCAACTACAAAATCAAATCGACAGAAGACGCATCTGCCATTGAGGGTGAAATCACCAACCTGCTCTATGAGACATTCAAAGCAGAGGGGCTTCTGCCCGACGGCATGACATTGGAAGAGTTCTCGACAACCGACGAAACCCAGGGCATACTGTCGTCGCAGACCGTAGGGCCGACTGTGGCAAACGACATGCGTAACAAGGCTTACATCGCCGTAATCCTGTCGCTAATCGCAATGTTCCTTTACATCCTGTTGCGCTTCCGCAACGTGGCATTCTCATTGGGAGCACTTGCCGCCGTTGCCTTCACCGCCTTCACCATCATAGGCTTCTATTCGCTGTTCTGGGGCATACTGCCCTTCGCGATGGAAATCGACCAGACGTTCATTGCCGCCATCCTGACCATCATCGGTTATCAGATTAACGATACGGTGGTTGTGTTCGACCGTGTGCGCGAGAATGTAGGCCTCTATCCGAAACAGGACTTCTTCACCACTGTCAACAAATCGCTCAACTCGACATTGACCCGTACGATTATGACATCGGCATCGACATTGCTCGTACTGCTGTGCATCTTCATCCTCGGTGGAGACTCTATCCGCTCGTTCATCTTCGCAATGCTGTTCGGTGTGATTACCGGTACGCTGTCGACGCTGTTCATTGCATCGCCTGTGGCCTACCTTACCAACAAACGCAAAGTTGCAGCTGCCAAATAAAAGCCTCAACCTAATAGCCTAAAAAGGCAAATAACAGATAGTCAAGGGCATCCCATTTTCTACGGGATGCCCTTGGTTTATGTCATAGAAGCCGCCCAAACAGCCGTAACCAATGATTTTTGCAACAGAATATCGGAGAATGGAGATTTTTTGCTATTTTTGCAGTGCAATCGTCAAAGAGCATTTGCCAATCACGGCAAGCTCTTGGCCGTTAACCCCAAAACCTGCAAAACATGGATAAATTGGACTGTATCGATAACCTTGACAAACGAATACTTCAGATTGTGATGCACAACGCACGCATACCGTCGAAAGATGTTGCACTGGTGTGTGGAGTGTCGCGCGCAGCTATCCACCAACGCATTCAGCGCATGATTGAACTTGGAATAATCACAGGCTCAGGATACAATGTCAACACCCAGCTGCTCGGCTACAGCACATGCACATATATCGGCGTCAACCTCGAGCGGGCGGCACTCTACAGCACCGTTGTGCAAGAATTTGAAAAGATACCGGAAATCACCGAATGCCATTTCACAACCGGCCCCTACACCATGCTCATCAAACTATATGCCAAAGACAACCAGCACTTGATGGAGCTGCTAAACAAAAAGATACAGATGATACCCGGCGTTGTAGGCACAGAGACCCTCATTTCGCTCGACCATTCTATAAAACGCCATATCCCGCTTTATCCCGAAGAATAAGAGCGTGAAGCGATTGAGCTTTTGTGTTTGAGCGTAACACATTAGCTCTTATCCAAAGAATCATCGCAACGAAAACCACTACAGAACAATGAAAATCGGATTCGACGGGAAACGTGCGGTTAAAAACAACACCGGCCTGGGGAATTATTCAAGGCTTCTTATCGACATTCTCGCCACCCGTTATCCTGACAACGAATACCTGCTCTATACTCCGGAGCTGAAAGACAACCCAAGGCTTAAACCAGTGCTGGCACATCCTAATGTGAGGCTTATCACTCCGCAAAGCCATGCCGGCAAGGCCTTGACCGGCCTTTGGAGGGTAAAAGGGGTAACCAGCCAACTTAAAACCGACGGTATAGACCTGATGCACGGCCTGTCGGGAGAGCTGCCGCTTAACATCCACAACAGCGGCATTGCCTCGGTTGTCACCATGCACGACCTGATTTTCCGCCGTTTACCGCAATATTACAAAGCCTTCGACCGGCAGATTTATGATTATAAATTCCGAAAGGCTGCCGAAAACGCCACCCGAATACTCGCAATATCGGAATGCACCAAACGCGACCTCATCACAGACTATGGCATCGACGGGAGAAAAATCGACGTTGTATACCAAGGATGCGCAGACCAATTCAAGCGCATACCTGATGCCGACGAAATCGCCTCTGTCAAAGCCCGCTACGGACTCGACAAACCATATATCATCTCGGTAGGCACAATCGAACACCGCAAAAACCAGATGATTGCAGTCAGAGGAATGAGAGGGCTCGCGGATGATTTCGAGCTTGTGCTTGTGGGACGACGCACAGACTACGCCCGCACACTCGACAGCTACATCAGCACCTACGGACTGGGCAACCGTGTGAAATTCATTGAAAACGCGGCATTCACCGACCTGCCCGCACTCTATGCCGGGGCACTCTGCTCAACCTATACCTCGCGATATGAGGGGTTCGGCATCCCTGTCATAGAAAGCCTGAACACCGGCACGCCTGTTGTGGTGGCTACCGGTTCATGCCTTGAGGAAGCTGGAGGCCCCGACACTCCGGCCATCAATCCCGATGATGTAGAGGGATGGCTCAATGTGGTTAAAGAATTGGCTAACTATCCCGAAGTCAGAGAGAAAATTGCCCGTGCAGGAAGAAGATATGTAGAAAAATTCAACGACACCACCATGTCAGAAGGAACTATGGCGTGTTATGCGAAAGCCCTTTATACGTTTAACGGCTGACCGTCACCATGCACCACCCCCCTCAATATCCGGGCAAACGGCAAGGAGGGGACATAGTGATACTTAATATTACCACATATAGAGCGTCTGGTAGAAATTAACAGTAACAAAATGCAGAACGACAACAAACACAACAATACACCCATAGATTTAACTGGGAAGCGGCTCTTAGTTGTAGGTGCGGGGGGATTTATAGGAGGTTTTATCGCCGCCGAAGGTGTAAGGCGGGGCATGGATGTGACAGTAGCTGTCAGGGAAAGCACCTCAAGGCGCTATCTGACTGCGCCGGGATTGCATTTCCTTGTGCTCGACTATGAAAATCCAGTCTCTCTCAAAGAATCAATCAGTGCCCGGGAAAGATGGGATTATATCATCTACAACCTCGGAGCGACTAAATGCGCCAATTACCTCGACTTTAAAAAAATAAATTTCGAATACCTCCGCAACTTCACCACTGCGCTCAAAGAAACAGCTCATGAGCCTGACAGATTGCTATACATGAGCTCGCTATCAGCTTTAGGGCCGGGCGACGAGCGGAATTACACGCCATATGATTCAAGCAAAGAGCCTGAGCCTAACACCCGCTACGGACAATCGAAAATAATGGCGGAACAGTGGCTCGAACATATGGCGGGAATCCCCTACATAATTTTCCGCCCCACCGGGGTTTATGGCCCGCACGAGAAAGACTATCTGATGATGATACAGTGCATCGACAGCCATTTTGACTTCGGGGTGGGGTTCAGGCGACAGATGCTGACATTCATCTATGTCGACGACCTTGCAGGAGCCATGTTCGACGCTCTCGCCGCCGGGATAGAGAACAAGAAATATATCATCTCAGAGAAGCGCGCCTATACCCAGAAAGAGTTCCGCGACATTGTGGCAGAAGAGCTTGGCGGCAAATGGGTGATACCGGTCAAACTACCGATGTGGATGGTATGGACAGTTTCGGCCATAGCCGAGAAAATCGGCAAATGGAGGCTGAAGCCCTCAACCCTCAACCGCGACAAATTCAAAATAATGAAACAACGCAACTGGCAAGCCGACGTGAGCGAGGCTGAACGCGATTTCGGTTTTTCGCCAAAGGTTGACCTCCGCGAAGGAATCAGACGCACTGTTGAGGAATATCGCAAAGCTGCCGACGGAAAAGCCAAACGGCAATAACAACCATGGCACTACAATAACAACCAAACCAATTATAACTCATGAAAATTCACAGCAGATTAACATCTATCGCAACCTTATTGACGCTGGCGCTAAGCACCGGCGCGGAAAGCGTCACAAGTCCCGACGGCAGACTGATTGTAACGGTTGATGCCGAAGGGGGCATTCCGGCCTACAGCGTCAGCTACGACGGGGCTGAAATCATCAGACGTTCCCCATTAGGATTCAAAAGCAATATCGGCGATTTCAGCAGCGATATGACACTGACAGGCTCCAAGAGCGGCACTGTCAACAAAAGTTTCGACCAAGACAAGCTCAAGAAGAGCCACATAGATTATAATGCCAACACCCTTGCAACCACATTCAAAAACACCAAAGGGGGAAAGATGAAAGTTGAATGGCAGGTTGCCGACAACGACATAGCATTCCGCTATATCATCCCCGCGCAAGGAGAAAGCCGAAGCATGGTGGTTGAAAGCGAAGCCACGGGCTACCGTTTCCCTGAAGAGACAACCGTGTTCATGACCCCGCAGAGCGACCCGATGATAGGATGGAAACGCACCAAACCGAGCTACGAGGAGTATTATATAACCGACGCAGCGGTCGGCACACCTTCGCAATACGGCCATGGGTTCACATTCCCCGCCTTGATGAAAGTAGGCGACAAAGGGTGGGTGCTCCTGAGCGAGAGCGGTGTCGACGGCTATTATTGCGGTTCCCACCTGAGCGACAGCAAAGAGGGGGTCTACACCATAGCCTACCCCATGGAAGGGGAAAACAACGGCAACGGTTCCGCAAGCCCCGGAATAGCCCTCCCCGGGAAAACGCCATGGCGCACCATCACCGTTGGCCGCACGTTGGCACCTATAGTTGAGACCACAGCCCCCTGGAATGTTGTGGAGCCGCTCTATACCACTTCGCGCCCGGCAAACCTGGGGAAAGGCACATGGAGCTGGCTTCTGTGGCAAGACAACAGCATCAACGCCGAAGACCAGCGGAAATTCATAGACCTGGCCCACGCCATGGGCTACCAGAATGTGCTCATCGACAACTGGTGGGACAAGAATATCGGCCGCGACGGCATGAAAGAACTCATCGGATATGCCCGTTCCAAGGGTGTGAATGTGATTCTGTGGTATTCTTCGAGCGGCTATTGGAACGATATCGAACAAAGCCCTGTCAACCATATGGACCGCCCGATAGTGCGCAAGAAAGAGATGGCATGGCTGCGCGATATGGGCGTCAAGGCCATAAAAGTAGACTTTTTCGGAGGCGACAAACAGGAAACCATGCGGCTCTATGAAGATATACTCAGCGATGCCGCCGACTACGGACTTGATGTGATTTTCCATGGATGCACCCTGCCGAGAGGATGGGAACGGATGTATCCCAATTACGTGGGGAGCGAAGCCGTGCTTGCATCGGAAAACCTTGTGTTCGAACAGAAATTCTGCGACATGGAAGCGTTCCACGCCACCTTGCACCCGTTCATACGAAATGCTGCCGGCATCATGGAATACGGCGGCACAGTGCTCAACCACCGCCTCAACCGTGGAAACGACGGCGGCACAGAGCGGCGCACCGGCGACGCATTCCAACTGGCCACAGCCGTGCTGTTCCAGAACCCTGTGCAGAATTTTGCATTGGCGCCCAACAACCTGACCGACGCTCCGTCTGATGCAATCAGCTTCATGAAGGATGTGCCCACAACATGGGACGATGTCAAGTTTATCGACGGCTATCCCGGCCGTTATGCCGTTGTAGCACGCCGCTCAGGAAACAAATGGTATATAGCAGGTGTCAACGCCACCGCAAAGCCATTGAAACTCACCCTCGACCTCAAGCCACTCGGCCTGACAAGCGACACCATCCGGATGCTTGCCGACAGAAACGGGAAAGAGCTGAAAGCAACAGATGTTAAAATTAAACAGGGGGAAGTAAAGGTTGTCATCGAACCAGACGGAGGCGTTGTGCTTACCGCAACGATGTGAATGGAAGAGGAAATATAAGGAGGGTGTGTCATAATGGCTCATCTGGGTCGTCGCCCGAGGGCTTCGGGTTCGGTCATTGACCTTAGTCAACTCCCTTCACCCTCACCCTCAGGCTCCTACCATCTGAACCATTCTGACAGCACCCTCTCCATCCGGATGCCAAAAAGGCGTTGGTCGAATTTCGACACAACGCCCTGAACCCCGGCGAACCAAACAATTATAACTTCAAGAAAGATGAGCGAACACAGAGTGCCATGGTGGATGTGGATTGTGATAACGGTCTGTATGCTTCCGGGGTTGTCATTCCCATGGATGGCCGGACTAATCCAAAACACCAATCCGGTTGTTAGAGGTTTGACATGGTTCTATCCGGCCTATGTTCTCATCTCAGGATTCCTTGCATGGCAATGCTACGGAAGGCGCACAGTAATGACGTGGATTGTGCTGGTGCTCTTGTTGCTCAGCCACGCATGTTTCTACTACATGAGCTTTGCAACAATAGAACCATAGAAGCCATCTTGACTTCATAGTCTCGAACCGATAAACTGGATACAAACATTATGGGCAAGAAAAAACTGGTCATATCCACGGGCGCAGGAATGAGCGCCGAAAGCGGCATAAACACCTTCCGCGATGCCGGAGGCCTGTGGGAGAACTACAACGTTATGGATGTGGCTTCAGCCGACGGATTCCGCCGCAACCCCGGGCTGATCCATGAGTTCTATAACGCCCGCCGACGCGAGCTGCAGAAAGCCGAACCGAATGCGGGTCATCTGGGACTGGTTGACCTGGAAAAGGATTTCGACGTTTATGTAATCACCCAGAACGTTGACAACCTGCACGAAAGGGCCGGCAGCAGCCATGTGCTCCACCTACATGGAGAACTGATGAAGGTGCGCGCTCTTGACGACGAAAGCAAAGTGTGGGAACTGAAGCCCGAAGCTATCGAGACAACCGTTGACACGGTAATCGACGGCCACCTGGTGCGCCCCCACATAGTGTTTTTCCAGGAGGCAGTTCCGAATATCGAACCGGCAGTGAAACTGGTTGAACAGGCCGATGTGTTTGTTGTCATAGGCACAAGCCTCAACGTTTACCCTGCGGCGGGATTGCTGCATTACGTCAGACCAGGAGTACCGGTCTACTATATCGACCCGAAGCCGGCAGCCGTGCCCCAGGGGGTCACCGTCTTGCCCATGAAAGCATCGGAAGGTGTTGAACGGCTGGCTCAGATATTGCGCAATTAAACCACTGGCAACCACCGGAATCAATAGATTCAGGCAGACCTGGTTTACATTTGAGAACACATACAGGTTATCAATACCCCCGGGAGGGATGGTGTTGATAACTTTTTTAATGATAGTGAGAGGAATTTGGAGTTTGTCGTTGTAAATTCTTGCGAATTATTTGCTAACTTTACACTTTGAATGCGCATTGTAGGCAGATGACGACACAACCTTATCACATACCGGCATTGCTGGGCCAATCACTCGACGCTTTAAACATCAAACCGTCAGGAATTTATGTCGACTGCACCTTAGGGGGCGGGGGGCATAGCGGAGGTGTGCTCAAACGGTTGGGCGAAGAGGGAAGATTGCTGTCGTTTGACCAGGACATGGACGCCATCGCACATGCCCGAAGCAACCCGCAACTCGGAGAAGATCCCCGCCTGACCCTTGTGCATGGCAATTTCCGTTATCTGCGCAATTTCCTGCGGTATTACGGGGCAGAACATGTCGACGGCATTCTCGCCGACTTAGGGGTGTCGTTCCACCATTTCGATGACCCTGGGCGGGGATTCTCTTTCAGGTGGGAAGGCCCCCTGGATATGCGGATGAACCGCGATGCCCGGCGCGATGCCACCACACTGATTGCCGAATCAAGCGAAACCGAGATGGCCGACATCCTCTACCTCTACGGCGAACTGCGCCAGTCGCGCAAAATAGCCGCAGCCATAGTCAAAGCCCGCAGCAAAGAGGCCATAACCACAGCTCCACAGCTGTTAAACGTTATAAAGCCGCACATCAACCCCAGGCAGGAGAAGAAAGAGCTGGCCCAGGTGTTCCAGGCTCTCCGCATCGCGGTCAACAACGAAATCGAGGCGTTGAAACAGCTTCTCACACAAGCCTGCGAGGCCCTCAAGCCGGGTGGGCGCCTGGCAGTGATTACCTATCATTCGCTTGAAGACCGCCTGGTGAAGAACTTTCTGAAAACCGGGAACCTCGAAGGGCACGAAGCAAAAGATTTCTTTGGCCGCAACCTTTCCCCCTTCCGGCTTCTGACCTCTAAACCGATAGTTCCGGACGCCGGTGAAGTTGAACGCAATCCCCGCTCAAGAAGCGCCAAACTGCGTGTGGGGGAAAAATTGACACCTGACAACGAAAACCGGATGCAACAAAAAGGATTTTGAACAGCAGTGTGATGGAAACGCACAGAGACGACACAAGACGTAGACAAGCCCAGGCAGACGACGCGATTGATGCCGGAGGGGGCAACAGCAGGAAGACACAAGACACCTTTCTGCTGCGCACCCTGCATGGCCGGATAATCTCAATCGATTTCTTCAGGCGCAACTGGTGGGTGGTGCTCGGTGTGGTTGTGATGCTGATGGTATATATCACCAACCGCTACACCTGCCAGACGCAGATGGAGCGCATACGCAGCCTTGAACGGGAGCTCGAAGTGGCCAAAACCGAAAGGGTCAGGGCAAAGTCGGCCTACATGAGCAAAATCCGGGAATCATCAATCCAGGAGATGGTCGATTCACTCGGCTTAGGCATCACCGTGCAGGAGCAACCGCCCTACCGACTGAGCCGGAAATAACAGACCGGGAACAAACCTCAAAAACGAAATAAGGACAAAACAGGCAGAAACGATACAACAACATCAGTTGAGGAGGAGCTAAGAGATGGCAGCAACGAAAAAAGGCAATCATTTGCACATATTGTTCAGGTATGGCCTGGTGACCATACTGATACTGCTGTTTTCGGGGGCAATAGGCTACAAGCTGTTTTCAACCACCGTTATCAATGCCCCGCATTGGAACGAGAAAGCACGCCGGCAGCTTGAAAAAGTCGATACGATTCTTCCCGAAAGGGGCGATATATTGTCGGACAAAGGAGACATCCTTGCCACCAACCTGCGCTATTACACCGTCAGGGTTGACTTCCGGTGCGAAAATTTCAAGCAGCACCAATACCAGATGGCCATAGACCAGCTTGCCGACTCGATGGGAAAGCATTTTCCTGTAAGAACCCGCGACCAATGGCGCAAACGCCTGGAAGAACCACTTAAAAGCGACCCCAGGAAGCGCCCGCGCGCTTGGCCGCTAATCACCAATATCAGCTATCTCGACCTACAGAAAATCAAGGGATTCCCGTTTTTCAACATCGGCAACCGCAACAAGACCGGCATGACAGTAGAGAGTGTGATGCGCCGGAGCAACCCCTACGGAGCAATGGCCCGCCGCTCTGTGGGCGGTGTAGGCCAGACGGCAGAGTGCAGCGAAGTCCACGGCATCTACGGCCTTGAGAAAGCCCTCGACTCGCTGTTGTACGGCATTCCCGGGCTTGCCAAGAAAATCCCGTTGACAAAGGATATCGTCAGCTGGACCGACGTGGAGCCGACCCCCGGCTATTCTGTGCGCACCACCATCGACATCCAGCTGCAAGACATTGTTGAGAACGAACTGAACCGCGTGCTTGACTCCTGCTCTGCGGAATGGGGATGCGCGGTGCTCATGGAGGTTAAAACCGGCGACATAAAAGCCATCTCCAACCTTGAAAGATCGAAAACCGGCAACGGTTATATCGAGGCTCTCAACTATGCCGTGGTGGGATTCGAGCCGGGATCGGTTGTAAAACCGATTTCGATGATGATCGCCCTTGAAGACGGACTGGTCAACAACCTTGAAGAGGTGATTCCCATCGGGAAATCATGGGGATATGCCGGCGGGCGCCCCATCACCGACTCCCACTACAACGGTTCGCTGAAAGTCAGGGAAGTCATAGAGCAATCGAGCAACATCGGCATGGCGCGAATCATAACACGCGGCTACGACAAACACCCTAAGGGGTTCGTTGACAGGCTGAGAAGCATCGGGTTCCTTGACCCGATGAACACCGGCATAGCGGGTGAGACCACCCCCTATTTCAGGTCGAATCCCGGAAGGGTCGATTTGTCGCGCATGTGCTACGGTTATGCCTCCCAGATACCGCCGATATACACCTTGTCGGTCTATAACGCCATCGCCAACGGTGGCCGCTATGTCAGGCCCAGGCTTGTTAAAGGGCTCCGGACCGAGAATTTCGATTCTGTAATGCCTGTGACATATATCCGCGACAGAATCTGTTCGGAAGAGAATGCCCGGAAGATGCAGTATATGCTCAAACAGGTTGTATGGGGCGACCATGGCACAGGGCGCTCATTGAAAAACGACAAAGTGGCCCTTGCAGGGAAAACCGGCACCTGTTACAGTGTCGACCCCGGCACCGGCAAATATAACACCGCACGCAAACGACTGGCATTCTGCGGGTTCTTCCCTGCCGATGACCCTCAGTATTCCTGCTTCGTGCTGACATTCTATCCCAAACGCAACATGTTCGGAGCGGCATCGACATCGGGACAGGTAATGAAGAACATTGCCGTGAAGATGTATTCACGCGGTCTCTTAGGCAACTCTTCCGATTTTGCAGAGGGAACCGCCGGAGTTGCGCGCGCGCAGCTCTACGGCACACTGAAAGCCGACCGCCACAAGGCCGTACGCCGTGCTGCGGGCATAAAATCGGAAGCCCATCCGGCCACCCCCCGCAAGATGCCGAAAGGCACAGTGCCCTCGGTGCTCGGACTTGGTCTGCGTGAAGCGGTTGTGGCATTGGAAAACGACGGATTCAATGTCAAATTCCACGGCTCCGGTTATGTGAAGCAACAGATTCCGGCAGAAGGGACTCCATTGAAGCGAGGAGCCACAGTCACATTGGCGCTGGCACAGTGAGAAAAAAATTGAATCAAATTTGAAAAGATGAAACTGAAAGAACTGATAGGGCCGATTAAAATCAATGAAATTATCGGCGACATAGATAAAGAAATCAGCGGGCTGACAGCCGACTCACGCAAGGCGGCCGATGGATGGATGTTCGTGGCAGTGAGGGGGGTAACCGTCGACGGCCATAGTTTCATAGGCTCGTTAAAAGGGAAAGGCGTGGCAGCAATTGTGGTGGAGACCATGCCGGAGGATAGAGAGGAAGGGGTGACATATCTGAAAGTCGACAACTCAGCGGTAGCCCTCGGAGAACTGGCTTCGAGATGGTATGGGGAACCGTCGAAACGGCTGAAACTCGTCGGGGTGACAGGCACAAACGGCAAAACGACCACAGCCACTCTGATATATGAGATGGCGAGGCTGATGGGCTACAAGGCCGGACTGCTTTCAACGGTTGTGAACTATGTTGACACAGAGGCCATACATGCCGACCAGACCACTCCCGACGCCCTGACCATCAACCGCCTGTTGGCGCAAATGGTTGAAAGAGGATGTGAATATGCCGCGATGGAGGTAAGTTCACACGCAGCCGACCAGCACCGCATAGCCGGGCTGCAATTCGCCGGAGGGGTGTTCACCAATCTGACCCGCGACCATCTTGACTACCACAAAACCGTGCAGGCCTACCTCGCGGCGAAAAAATCGTTTTTCGACGGCTTAGGAGCTGACGCATTCGCCCTTACCAATATCGACGACAAAACCGGGGAAGTTATGCTTCAGAACACCCGCGCCGCAAGGAAGGGCTATTCGCTTAGAAATATGGCCGATTTCCGTGGCAGAGTTATCGAAAGCCGCCTCGACGGCACCCTGATGAGCTTCAACGGCAGGGAAGTCGACGTGTTGTTTACCGGAAAATTCAATGCCTACAACCTCACAGCAGTTTACGGCACATCAATATTGCTCGGCTGGGAACATGAGACGGTGCTGCTCAACATGAGCCGCCTTGTGCCGGTGGCAGGCCGCTTCCAGACGTTCCACTCGCAACAGAGCGGAGTTACGGCGATTGTGGACTATGCCCATACGCCCGACGCCGTGGTCAATGTTATCAGTGCGATACGCGACGTTGTCGGCAACCGTGGAAAGATAATCACCGTTGTAGGAGCGGGTGGCAACCGCGACAAAGGGAAACGCCCTATCATGGCGAAAGAAGCCGCCAGGCTTTCTGACCGGGTGATTCTAACATCTGACAACCCACGTTTCGAAGACCCGTCGGAGATTCTACACGACATGGAAGCCGGACTTGATACCGAAGAGAGCCGCCGGAAGGCTCTCAGCATCGTTGACAGGCGCCAGGCCATCCGCACAGCCGTTGCGCTTGCGCAGAACGGAGATGTTGTGCTGGTTGCCGGCAAAGGTCATGAAGACTACCAGGAGGTGAAGGGTGTGAAACACCATTTCGACGACCGCGAAGAGGTGAAAGAGGCATTGGGAGGAGGGAAATAAGAAGGAAGAAGTCGTAAGTTAGAAGTCAGGAGTTTCTGGCGGGGGGGAGAGACGTGGCGGGCCAAGTCTCAGATGGGAATGATTGACATTTTAAGTAAGAATTTAGGAAAGTGTTATATTATCTGTTTAAATATCTGGAGGGTACGGGGTTTCCCGGAGCAAGACTGATGGACTACATCACCTTCCGCTCAGGGGCAGCGTTGATGCTGTCGCTCTTCATAGCCATGGTCTTCGGCCGGAAAATCATCGACAGACTGCAGAAGATGCAGGTCGGCGAAATCATCCGCAATCTCGGCCTTGAGGGGCAGATGAAAAAGACCGGCACACCGACCATGGGTGGCATCATAATAATTGTTGCGACACTCGTGCCATGTCTTTTAGTGGGGAACTTAGGGAATGTCTATATGATTCTGATGCTTGTGGCCACAGTCTGGCTTGGTTGCCTGGGGTTTGCCGACGATTATCTCAAGATGCAGAAGAAGAACAAAGACGGCATGAGCGGGAAATTCAAAATCATCGGGCAGGTAGGCCTTGGACTGATTGTCGGCCTTACGATGATGCTCAGCCCCGACATAGTGATGCGTCAGAACCATGAGGTCACCAATGTGACCACCAATGAGGTTGAGGAGGTGATTTATGAATCTCACGACATCAAATCAACCCAGACCACCATTCCGTTTGTCAAAGAAAACAACTTCGACTATGCGTCTCTGACAAAATGGATGGGCGATAACGCCCAGACGGGAGGATGGATATTATTCATACTTGTCACCATATTAGTGATTACGGCCACCAGCAACGGAGCCAATCTCACCGACGGCCTTGACGGCCTTGCCACGGGATGTTCGGCCATAATCGCTGTGGCGCTTGCCATAATGGCCTATCTCGGGGGCTCAATCATATATTCGAGCTATCTGAACATCATGTATATCCCGATGAGTTCGGAGCTGGTGGTGTTCTGCGCGGCCTTTATCGGAGCGCTTGTCGGCTTCCTGTGGTATAATGCCTATCCGGCACAGGTGTTCATGGGCGACACAGGCTCGCTGACAATCGGTGGCATCATAGCGGTGCTTGCCATATTGATTCACAAAGAGCTGCTGATACCTGTGCTGTGTGCCATCTTCTTCGTTGAGGATGTGTCGGTTATGATTCAGGTGGCCTATTTCAAGATCACCAAACGCCGCAGCGGGGTCGGTAAACGGGTGTTCAAAATGACACCGTTGCACCACCATTTCCAGAAACCGGGCAATGCCGGAATCGAGGCGTTGATACAGAAACCGCTGAATGCCATTCCGGAGTCGAAAATAGTGACACGGTTCTGGATTATCGGACTGTTTCTGGCTGTGATAACGTTTGTGACGTTGAAAATTAGGTAGAAGCCGTAATTTAGAAGTTTGAAGTTAGAAGTTATACACTGACAAAAAGCATATGAGCGAAATGGAAACTAAGAAGCGCCTTGTGGTGCTTGGAGGGGGGGAAAGCGGCATTGGAGCCGCCGTACTCGGCAAGGTTAAGGGGATGGAGGTTTTTCTGAGCGATTGCGGCAAGATTGCCCCCCGCTATCTTGAGGCACTCGACCGCTATAAAATTGATTATGAGCAAGGCGGACACACATCTGAGCTTATCCTCAATGCCGATGAAGTTGTGAAATCGCCCGGAGTTCCACCAACCGCGCCCATCGTTAGAGAGTTGGTTGAACGTGGCATACCTGTGATTTCTGAGATTGAGCTTGCCGGACGCTACAGTGATGCCAAAATGGTCTGTATCACCGGTAGCAACGGTAAGACAACCACTACAATGCTCATCTACCACATCTTGCGGGAAGCGGGCATAAACGTTGGCCTTGCCGGAAATGTGGGGCGCTCGCTGGCATGGCAGGTGGCGGAAGACAAACACGATGTTTATGTGGTGGAACTCAGCTCGTTCCAGCTGGAGAACATGTATGACTTCAGGGCAAACATCGCCGTGTTGATGAATATCACGCCCGACCACCTCGACAGATATGAATACAAGATGCAGAATTACATCAACGCCAAATTCCGCATATTGCAGAACCTGACTCCGACCGATGCATTCGTGTTCTGGGAGGAAGACCCTGTGATTACCGAACAGTTGAAGCACATTGCGACTGAAGCACGCCTGTTCCCGTTTGCAGAGACACAGCATGAGGATTCGGCAGCCTGGACCAACCCGAGCGGGGAACTTTTCATAAAAACACCCGGCACAGACCTTGTGATGCCACGTGCCCAGTTGGCCCTTAGGGGTTTGCACAACCTGTTGAACTCGATGGCAGCAGGTCTCAGCGCCAGCCTTTTAGACATCCGCAAAGAGGATATACGCCGGGCACTTAGCGATTTCGAGGGGGTTGAGCACCGACTGGAACATGTAGAGACCATCGGTGGAGCCCGTTGGGTCAACGATTCAAAGGCCACCAATGTGAATTCATGCTGGTATGCTCTGGAGTCGATGAAGCCGGGGAAATCAACCATACTGATCCTCGGAGGCAAAGACAAAGGGAACGACTACAACGAGATTCTTCCGCTGGTTAACGAGAAGGTTAAAGCTATCGTTGCCATGGGTAAGGACAATCAGAAAATCGTTGATTTTTTCACTGGGAAGGTTGCCGAAGTGCGCGACACACACTCGCTGGCCGATGCCGTTAAGGCTTGCCGCGAACTTTCGGAAGCTGGCGACACCGTTCTGCTGTCGCCGTGTTGCGCCAGCTTCGACCTTTTCAACAGCTATGAAGACCGCGGCCGCAAATTCAAAGCCGCAGTGAGGGAGATGAAAAAACAGGAACTGAGATGATTAATGATGGCGGGGGGACGGCCGCCCCTAAGGTGGAAGCAAAGGTTAAGAGACCGCTGCCAAAGGCCGACAAATATATCATGGCTATTTACATCGCCATCCTGGTGATTTCGGTGATTGAGCTTTACAGTGCCTCGTCGCGCGAAGTGCAGGCATCGAATGTGTTCGGGCCGATTATACGCCACGGCCAGATGCTGCTGCTGGGTGTTGTGTTGACCCTCGGCATCTCGCGGTTGCACTACCGGTGGCTGATTCCGCTGACCCCGTTGTTTGTGGCAGTTACGGTCATATTGGCTGTGTATGTGCTGTTTAAGGGAGACATCATCAACGGCGCTCGCCGTAGCACTACCCTGCTCGGCATCCCGATACAGCCGGCCGAACTGCTGAAACTGGCGGTGGTGCTTCTTATAGCGCTTGTTATGTCGAAAATGCAGGAGCGACGGGGGGTGAAAACATCGGGAGTGGTCATAAGCGCCTCATTCGTGCTTCTTTGTAGCGGACTGCTATTCACTCAGGGGTTGACCAACACCCTGCTTCTCATGGGGATATCGTTTGCCATGATGCTCATCGGGGGGTTGCAGATGAAGAAATTCCTTCTTGTGCTGGTTGCCTATGGGGTAGTTGGCGGAGCGGCAATATTGGTGAAGAAATCTAATGAGCAGCATTATTCAGAAGCAGAACTGCTCCATATAACCGAAACGGGGAAAAACTTCGCCGGCGAGGTGGTTACGCTTGAACGTAGCGGCACCCAAAGGGGGCGCATAGACCGCTGGCTGGGGGATTCCATACCCAAATATGCCGAACCCATCACTGCTGAAAACCGCCAGGAACAGTATTCTTATATGGCCCAGGCCCATGGAGGATGGATCGGCCAACTGCCGGGTAATTCACGCGAGACCGCACGGTTGCCGCTTGCATTTTCCGATTATATATTCGCAATCGTGGTTGAAGACTGGGGCTTTCTGGGCGGAATGTTCCTGCTCGCGCTCTATCTGATGCTGCTTGCGCGGGCGGGTGCTATAGCATCGCGGTGCGCACAGCCTTTTCCTGCGCTCCTGGTGATGGGTATGGCAGTGATGATTGTGCTTCAGGCGCTTTTCCATATGGCGATCGTCACCGGCGTGTTCCCCGTGTCGGGTCAGCCTCTGCCATTGATTTCAAAAGGGGGCTCGTCAATCATAGCAACTTCGATAGCCTTCGGTGTTATGCTGAGCGTGAGCCGTTTTGCCGTGCAGAGCAACAACCGCAAGGAAATCAACGCTGAAATCATGGCTCTTCCACCCGATATCGTGGGTGAGAATCTAGGGAAGTTGTAGAAGTCGGAAGTTGAAGGTTTGAAATCGGGGGTGGGGTTTAAGGGGGTAACCCGTTGCATAGGGGAAGGAATTTGACATTTAGTGTTATAAGATATGAAAGTGCTGATTTCTGGTGGAGGAACCGGAGGACATATATTTCCGGCATTGGCCATAGCCAATGCCGTGCGGAGGCGTGTGCCTGAGACCGGGATATTGTTTGTCGGAGCCGAGGGACGCATGGAGATGGAGCGTGTTCCCGCGGCAGGATATGAAATCGTAGGTCTTCCGGTGGCGGGCTTCGACCGCAAACGCCTGTGGCGCAATGTGAAGGTTTTGTGGAAGCTGATGAAAAGTATGCGTATGGCCCGTCGGGTGCTGCGCGATTTTCAACCCGACATTGCCGTGGGTGTGGGGGGCTATGCTTCAGGGCCGATGCTGAAAGAGGCCCAGAAACGTGGTATACCGACCCTTATCCAGGAGCAGAACTCCTATGCCGGGGTGACCAACAAACTGTTGGCGGCCAATGCCGACAGAATCTGTGTTGCCTACGACGGCATGGAACGATTCTTCCCCGGTGAGAAAATAATCAAGACCGGAAATCCGGTGCGAAAAGATGTGGTAAGCTCAAAGCTGAGCCAAGAGGACGCGAAACGGGAATTGGGCTTCAACCCTAACCGCCCGCTGGTGGTAGTTGTGGGGGGAAGCCTGGGCGCACGAACCATCAACGACTCAATGAAGCTGGCTGTCAGGGACATGCTGAAATCAGGGGCGTCGGTGCTATGGCAGACGGGGAAGCTCTATGCCGACGAATGCCAGAAAGCAATCGCCGACATCAACAACGAAAACCTCATTGCAACAGCCTTTGTCGGGCGGATGGATCTGGTCTACAGGGGGGCAGACCTGGTAGTGTCGCGCGCAGGAGCAAGCACGATTTCTGAAATCCAGCTGGCAGGAGTTCCGGCAGTGCTCGTTCCATCACCGAATGTGGCCGAAGACCACCAGCGCAAGAATGCCGAAGCGCTTGCCCAGCGAGGTGCGGCGGTTATGATTCTCGACCGCGAATGCGCCGAGAAGTTGCCAAGAGTGGTGACGGAGATGCTCCGCGACCCGAAAAAACGCGAAGAATTAGGCGCGAATGCGCGGAAAATGGCGTTGGAAAACGCTGATGAAAAGATTGTTGACGAAATTCTGAAAATCATAAAGCGATAGGCGGAGATGGAACAGATTGAAAGGATATATTTCGTGGGTGCCGGAGGAATCGGGATGGCCGCCTTGGAGAGGTATTATCTGGCCAAAGGAATTCCGGTGGCGGGATATGACCGCACTCCAAGCGAGCTGACCGAACACCTTGAAAAAGAGGGCGCAAGGATTTTTTTTGAAGACGACGCAGAGAAATCGATTCCGGCGGAGTTCCGCAGCCGGGAAGGGACACTTGTGGTTTTCACCCCTGCCATTCCTGAAGATAACCGGGTGCTGGGATTCTTCCGCAACAACGGTTTTGAAATTATCAAACGGGCGGCTCTTTTAGGGATGATTACCCGCGAAAGCAAAGGGCTATGTTTTGCCGGAACGCATGGCAAAACCACAACCTCTTCGATGGCCGCGCATGTGATGCACAGCTGCGCGGCCGACTGCAATGCATTCTTAGGTGGGGTTTTACGCAATTATGATTCAAATTTCCTGCTGGCTCCCCGCAGCCCGTATTCCGTGATTGAAGCGGATGAGTTCGACAGGTCATTCCACCAGCTGCGCCCTTATATAGCTGTAATCACCTCTACCGACCCCGACCATCTCGACATCTACGGCACAGAAGAGGGGTATCTCGAGGGGTTCGCACGGTTTACAGAACTTGTGCGCCCCGACGGGGCATTGGTGGTGCATGAGGGGCTGAAACTGCGCCCCCGCCCACAAAAAGGGGTAAAGGTCTACAGTTACGGACTCAACAGCGGAGATTTCCATGCCGAGAATATACGACACGGCAACGGTGAGATACACTTCGATTTCATCGCACCCGACGGCAGAATCGATGACATCAACCTAGGGGTGCCGGTGGAGATAAACATAGAGAACGGGGTGGCCGCACTTGCAGCCTGTTGGCTGACAGGCGATATTGAACCGGAGAAAGCCAAGGAGGCGATGTCATCGTTCATGGGGCCGAAACGACGCTTTGAATTCAGACTGAAAGAACCTGGCAGCCAAGGGAGGGCGATAATCGACGATTATGCCCACCATCCCGACGAACTTAAGGCATCGATAACCTCGGTGAAAGCGCTCTATCCCGACCGGCGGCTCACGGTGGTTTTCCAGCCTCATCTCTACACACGGACCCGCGATTTCGCCGACGGTTTCGCCGACGCTCTCAGCCATGCCGACGAAGTGATACTGACCGACATCTACCCTGCCCGCGAACTTCCTATCGAGGGGGTTACATCGAAAATAATCTATGACAAGATAAGATGCGGGAAAAAAGCGTTAATACCCCGTGAAGATTTGATAAAAAGCGTCGGAAATCTTAACTTTGAAATTCTATTGACGGCCGGAGCGGGCGACATCGCTGACCTTGTGGAGGGGATGGTCGAAGCGGTGGCGGATGCACCTGGGTGCATCCCTGCAAGCCGAGGAACGGCAGGTTTATGACCGGGATGGGAAAGATGACTGACGAAGAATGACAAAAAAAGGTGTGATAAGGTGTCTGCTGTCGGTGGTGCTGATGTGCTACCTGGCATTCGCGTTGTTTGTGGCCAATGATATGGCCGCCCGCGAGATGTGTGCCGGCATCGACATAAAAGTTCTTCAGGAAGAGGGATTGCGCAAATTCGTGAGCGGAGGAGAAGTCAGGAGACTGCTCGACGAATGGGGTCTCGGAGATGTGAAACGCCCTGTTGCAACAATTGACCTTCAGGAGATTGAAGACCGGCTCAACAGCATCGTCAATATCGAACACGCAACGGCTGAAAGACTGGCTAACCGAAAAGTCAGAGTAAGCGTAACCCCGATGATTCCTGTTGCGAGGGTGTTTGACATTAATGGATCGTACTACATCAACCGGTCGGGCAAACGGTTGACGGCCAACCACCGTTTCCGCCTGGATGTTCCTGTAATTACAGGGCATTTCGACAGCATAAACAACGCTGTGTCGCTCATACCATTGGTTGAACGGCTTGCAAACAATCCTGACTGGAACGCTATTGTAGCCCAGATTTCCATTGACCCTAAAAACCACGATGTCATACTGGTTCCTATGATACGCGGGCATGTGGTGAATCTTGGCGACACATCTGACATCGATAACAAGCTGGAACGTGTGATGCTGATGTATCACAAGGTTCTTCCGCTCAAAGGATGGAACTATTACGACACTATTTCTGTTAAATGGGGGGGGCAGGTTGTCGCCACCCGACGGCAGAAAAAGATTGCCGAACCGCTGATAAGGTTTGACCAGGAGGGGGATGAGACCGAAATCGAGGATGTCAACTCGATGCTTGTGTCAACCGAAACCGACACTGCGGCGGTGAAGAGATGAAGGGAGAAGCCGGGTGGGCAGAGACGTGGTTCAGCCCGTCAGCCAAGATAAGACAAGAAAAACGATATAACCGAATATAACCGAAATGGGAGATAAGAGCAGTGAACGCTATATAGTGGCGTTTGAGATAGGCAGCTCTAAAATCAGGGGTGCCGTTGGCGTGGTCGACAACTCAGGTGTTGTTGATATTGTCGCCACCGAAGAGGAGAAACTCACCGACAAGGTGCGCTATGGATGCATTCAGAATGTGGAGGTGAGCAACGCCCTGGGCCGTGTTGTTGACCGGCTTGAAGCCTACCCCCGCGTTGACCCCAGGGAGATTACCGGCGCATATGTGGCTCTTGGGGGCCGATCTCTCCAAATCAAACAGGTAGATGTTAGCATCAGCCTGCCGGCAGAGATAGAAATCACCCGTCCGCTCATCAACGACCTGATGCAACAGGCGGCCGCAACAATCGGCAGCGACCGCGATGTGGTTGATGTTGTGCCGGTGCGGTTCACTGTCGACAACAAAGCCCAGAATAATCCCATCGGGTCATATGGCCAGCACCTGGGGGCACGCATGAGTGTTGTGAGCTGTATGCCGCAAATCAAACGTATGCTCCGCAGGGTTATCGGAGAACGCCTTGGGCTCGACATCAACGGGTATATCACCCGCCCGCTGGCCGAGGCGGAAATGGTTCTGACGGGCGATGAACGTAGGCTGGGATGCATGTTCGTTGACTTCGGGGCGGAAACAACAACCGTTGCCATCTACAAAGGGGGCGCCCCGGTTTATCTTGCCACACTGCCTATCGGTTCGCGCAACATCACCATGGATCTCTGCTCACTGAACTACACCGAGGAACGGGCGGAAGACATCAAGAAATCAATCGGGAACGCAATGCCGCAGGAAGGAACCAAACGCCGCAACGCCGGCGACGGCATCGACTATACGGAGGTAAACAATTATGTGCACGCACGCGCCGACGAGATTGTTGCCAACATAATGGCACAGCCTGAATATGCCGGTATGCGCGACACCGACCTACCCGGAGGAATTGTAATCGTAGGGGGAGGTTCACGTCTGCGCGGGTTCAACGAGCTACTGTCGCAGCAGAGCAAGATGAAGGTAAGAATCGGCGCCCCGACAGCCGCCGTGCGCATATCCGACGGCGCAGTTCACGGCTCAGATGCCGTTGACGTGATATCCATTGTTGTGGCGGCGGCGGACATGCCGGGCAGCGAATGTGTGACCCACGTTGAAGAAGTGGAGGAGGAGAATCCCCGCAACGGATATGACGGCATGTATTCCGATGATAATGACGACCATGAAGAGGAATCGCGCATTGGGCGCATGGACGACGATTTCAGCGAGGATATCAACGAAAAGAAACGGAAGGAGAAAGAGAAAGCCAAGGCCAAGGAGAAAGAGAAGAAAAAAGGGCCGTCGTTTATCGATAATATCAGGCAGCGAATCAGCAATATGCTGAGCGATACGAGTGACTGGGAAGCCGACGAGTGATGATGCGTCTGAACCGTTCTGACAGCGCCCTGCCCCATCCGGACGCGATATATACCAAGTATTACGGTATTATGGAGGGGGAGCCGGAAGCCCTTTATTGCTAAAAGAAGAGAAATCATGACAATGGAAGATATAGACAGAACCTCAAACTTCGTGGACGAGAAGCACGATGATGTTATAATCAAGGTTATCGGTGTTGGCGGCGGCGGCGACAACGCAGTGAACCACATGTATGAGCAGGGCATCAAAAAGGTGTCGTTTGTGGTGTGTAACACCGACCGGCAGGCGCTCAACAACTCGATTGTGCCTAACCGGCTGCTTATAGGCCCGACAGTGACAGGCGGACTCGGAGCGGGGAACGACCCCGAAAAGGCGCGCCTGGCTGCCGAAGAGAGTGCCGACGAAATAGCCCGCCTGTTCGACGATGAGACCAAGATGGTTTTCATCACAGCAGGTATGGGGGGCGGCACCGGCACCGGCGCCGGACCGGTGGTTGCGCGCATCGCCCAGGAGAAAGGGTTGCTGACCATAGGCATCGTCACTATCCCATTCTTCTTCGAGGGGGAAAAGAAGATTTTCAAGGCGCTGAAAGGAGCTGAAGAAATGAGCAAGTATGTGGATGCACTTCTGGTTGTCAACAACGAGCAGCTGACCGAGATTTATCCTGACCTCGACTGGCTCAATGCTTTCGGCAAGGCTGACGACACACTGAGCAATGCCGCCCGCTCGATTTCGGAACTTATCACCTGCGACGGCTATATGAACCTTGACTTCAACGACGTTAACACCACTCTGCGCAACGGCGGCGCGGCCATCATCTCGACGGGTTATGGCGAGGGGGAACACCGTGTTACCAAGGCCATCCAGGACGCATTGAACTCTCCGTTGCTGAAAAACAAGGATATTTTCGGGTCGAAACATCTGCTCTTCAACCTCTACTTCTCGCGCGAGGCCGAGGAGAAATTCGTTATGGGCGAAGCACGCGAGCTGACCTCGTTTATCCAGAACATCGACAAGGATGTGGATGTGATATACGGTATCGGCTTCGACGAGACTTTGGGCAACAAAATCAAAATCACCATCCTTGCCGCCGGTTTCGAGCTTTCAATCATGGGCGACGGACCCGCATCAGGCAAAAGCGCCAAGCCCGCCAACCCGTTTGCAAGCAAAGACACCCCTGCGCGCGAGGATGAGGAGGCGATTCTCACCGACACCCTCAAGAACGTGTATGGCGAAGACAAGGTTGAATCAATCAAGCGGGAGAGGGCTTCGCTACGCTATATAATCCTGCAGCCCGACCAGTTTGAGGATGATGCCGTGATTGAAACTTTCGAGCATTCTCCGGCCTACAACCGCGACAAACGTATCGCCGACGAGGTGCGCCAGTCGGCAGGGAAAAACCCGGCAACCCCCCAACCCGAAAAAAGCGGGGAACCATCGGATGGTCCGGCTCCGGAAAAACCGGCGGCGACATTCAACCGGATGGCCTCCGATTCAGGATCGAAAGTGATTGATTTTTTGTAGGGTTCTAAAGCCGAAAGTAACAAGTCGCAAGCCGCAAGTCATAAGACGTAAGTTGTAAGTTAGGAATTGCCATCCGGCCACTTATGACTTACGGCTTATGACTTGCGGCTTTTCAGGATTTTTAGGGTGTGGAGAGGGACGGGGTGGGGAGTAACTTTGCCGGAAAAAAGATTATGGCGAAGATTTCAATGGTGAGGGATTTAATAGGGAGCGTGTCAACAGGGGGAAAGACCGGAAGAGGAGTGTCAAATGGGATGAAACGGATGGAGGGGATTCTGGTCAGGGCGGTGAATGCCAGGCGCGACGACAAGGAAAGGAAGGTATGGCGTCCGGCGGGAATGCCTATGACAGTGAGGGCTGACGGGTGGTTGCCGTTGACGCCGATGCCGCTCCCGGGAGCAAAAGTGGGAGACTGCGAGGCGACAGCCCTGTTCTGGCGCAAGGGGAACCGTATTGGAGTGAGTGTAGCCGGAGCTGCCGAAGATATGATGACGGGGCAGATAGACGCCCTGGCGGAGTTGACGGCAGAGATGCTTATGGCAGAGGTTGTGGAACCTGGGATTGTCAGGATGCTGATGAAGCATCAGCGCCCTGTTTACCTGACTTATGACACCGGCGGCAAGATGACATTCCACGGAGAGATGCCGGAGTTGCCGTCGGCGGGGCTGACCGTGGTTGACGAAACCACGCTGAGTGAGCCGCTGCAGAATGTGGCTCTGACGGGGTTGAGCAACAGCCGCAACGGGGCGCTGACCGCCGAAGACCAACGGCGAGTGACTGCGGCCATGCTCGATGCATATGAGCGACTGATGGCCAAAGCAGAGGATCGCGGGTTGCTTCTGCAACCGGTTTTTGCCCGTTACCGCCTGGAGGACGGAGCCGGTGACACCGTGGCTTGTTCAGCAACGATCCTGGCAAGCGGTATTACCGGTTTCCAATGCTGCGGCAGTGTTGAGATGACCGGCAGCGACGGATTGTCGACCCTGGCCGGCGGTGCGTTGACCGCCCGGGGATACCGTTTGCGTCTGCTCGCCCCTGAAAAACTCGATGAACCATGGCGCACAATCATCAGAAGCCTTTCGGTTGAGCTTACGCCCCAGATCGACCCTGTAGACCGCTCGGCGCTATGCCAGGCTGCAGTGAGCAACAACGGCAATACCACCACTGTCACACTACATCTGCCTGGCATCGGAGCTGCCAGTGCATATGCCAAGGCCCGCAGACGTATGCTTGTCAGGGACGCGTTGGCCGGCAGTGGCGGGAATTTCAGAATTCATGAGAGGTATCAATCGCCACTTGGCGGCGGGATAGCCGACCATACTGTCGCGATACGACGGAATGCGCCCGTCGCACCATCGGTCACGGCCGGGTTCCGGCGCGACTTGATAAGCTACAGCGCATGTTGCCACACATCACAGCTGACACTCCTTGCAAACAGAATGAGCGAAGGATTCAAAGGACATGACGCCAAAGAGATGATGCTCTCGGCAACCACCACGGGAAGATGGAGCGCAGAGGTGAAGGTGACCATACGACGAGGAAACGGAGTTACGGAATCTGCATCTAAACATATGTCGGGGACATCGAACTGCCCCACCCTGCTGTCGCCGTTGCTTATCTATCCCGATACAGAGGCCTCGGAGATGACAATAACCATCAGCGGGCAAGCCGGCACACGCACGGGGACATTCGCCCTGACACCAGTGCCGGAAGCGGGCATAGCCTACTATCTGTCGCCGGAACTGCGGCCCATGGAACTTTCATCGTCAGGCGGGTCTGTCTCCTCACCGGAATCAGTGCCGTCGCCAACAGTCAGACAGGGGACAGTCGATATCTGCCGACGGCTGCACTACGGCACCCTCACCGACAGCCTCAGATTGAGCGACAGCGAAATCCGCGCGATTATGACCGCACCACGCAACCGAGGTGCATGGGATCATTCGCGTGAGAAAGTCATGATCTACGGAGGCGGTGGCACACAGGTGCTCGCCATCAGCGGCGAGGGGAAAATCCACTCGCTGGCGCCGCTCGACAACCGCGGAATCCTGTCGGCCGAGGCTGTCAGGGAGGCTGCCGGAAAGCGGGGACTGGTCCACCTGGCCGTGGCAGGTGGAGACCTGGTGGAGATAGACCAAAGCGGAGTGACAACGCTTCTGCACAACTGCCGCGCCGAAGAGGCGGCCCGATGCCAAAGCAGCGATGAAATCTGGCTTGCAGGGGGAGGAGAATCACTGCGCAGACTGACAGCAGACGGCGAAATAATCCAAGCCCGTATTGACGGCGAGGCAACAGACGCCCATATCCACCGGGTCGGGAGCAGAATGCTTATTGAATGCGCCAACAGCCTGTATGACCCTGAAAATGAAATATGGCCCGATGGCGGCACGGAATGGCTGGTAAACGAGCGCTACGAGGGAGAAATAAACCGGGATGCTGAAATAAGGCTGTTTGCCTCTGAATGCGCCGGAACGGTTAAAATCAGCGGCGACAACGGCAGCCGTGTGGCAGAGAAACTTGTTGAAATCGAAGTTGACGGAGAAATCAATGCCCCGATATGCCTGCCTATGCCAGGGCCGCGGAGGAGGTTTCTGGAATTCTGCATTGATGTGACAACCGGCAGCGACGGCGAATGGCGCGGAATCTATCAAAAAAAGTTAGGATAACCTCACGGTCATCCTAACCCGGATACATAGTAATATTACCAGTCAATCAATTCAGTAATAGCATAATTACTGCTAAAAATATGTGTAAATAAGCAATGGATATGCATATTAAAATCGGAAGGAACAACACGGCATTATAACATGAGAAAGGGTGAGACAAAGATGGCTGCCGACTCGTTCTGAGGCACCGCCAAGCGCCAAGTCCAAAACCGACATATTGCACAACTCCGTCTCACCCTAAGGTTTTCTGAGTGGTCAATGTACGGTTCTCCTTGGACTGATAAATATGGCGGGTTTTCAGAATGGGAGAAGCCGAATTACAGCTACAAAATCTAATAAAAATTCCTCATCGTTCTTGCCGAAGCGAACTCTTTCGCTTATCCGGAGGTGATGACCCCTCAGCCCGCAAGGCGTTAAATTTTAATACCACGCGGTGGTGGTGAAATTTCTCAATTTCCTTCCGACAGCAAAGTTACAACATAAGATTCACGTTTTCAAAATTTGCGATTAATTTGTGATTAAAAAGTAGCATTTTTTCAAGCCTCAACGCTTATCAAATAACAACCATTTGACTATCAGTAAATTATCGCCTATTTAGCGATTGACGGATTTTTAAGGCAGAAGGAGCGGGCAATTGAATTGTAACTTTGCAATATCAACGGAAAGAATTACAATCCATATTTTATAAAACATTAAAACCCAATTGTTAAAATGAGCAACACAGATGTTAAAGAACCGGTAGAAAAGCTATCGCAAGAGACGAATGTTGAAGAGGGCATGGCAGCTGCCGGAACGGATGCTGTTGACGAATCCGCAACAGAATCGGAACGCGAAGATGCCCGGGCTGACGAACCGGAAGCCAACACAGCCGGAAACGACGTGATTTCTAACGATGCTCCGGCCAATGCACCAGCCGCAACAACAACCGGGGACAGTACCGCCACGGACTTCGAGGCCCGGATTGCCGAAGCCGAACAACGGGGCTATCTTCGCGGGCGCAATGAAAGCATCGCCGAACTGATGCGCAAACCGGGAGTGTTGGAACGGATGCCTGACGTGCGCCACTACAATCCTCTTGACACCGACAGCGAAATCATGGTGCTGACACGTGAACGGGTGTCGATATGGGATAAATAGAAGTAAGAGGTAAGAAGTCGGAAGTGTGCAGAGATGGGGTATTAATCAAACGGCTAAGTAGAATTAAAAAAACGGAAAGGAGGTATGGAAATGGAAAAAGTGAAAAAGATTCTGATGTGGATCCAAGCTGTTCTGGCATGGATTGCCGGGATTCTCGGCGCAAAGCAGGCGAAACGCCAATGACAACAGGCCTTGTCGAGGGTTTTGCAAAAACCGTTATTCGCCACTAAAACAATTATCAACATTATTAATCCTTTATTATTTTATTGACTATGAAAAAGGCATTTAAATCTCTGAAAGAGAATGTAATCAACTGGATTGGCGGCGAACAGGCCGCGGTTTTCATCGCTGTGGGCGTGTTGCTGATAGTGGCATGGCTTGCGGGATGGCTTATGGGACATGCCGGAGGGGGTGTCACCATGGTGTTTGAAAACGCAGCCTACGGGCTTCACGGAGCCGCTGCGGTTGTGGCGGGAGTAGCCGGGGTGGGAAGCCACATCGACGGTATGCCATTGACAACCACGGTTGCCGATTCGGCTTCGCCGGGATTGCTGCGCAACGAAATCGACGACCGGATAGTGAGGATACGTCCGATGTCGACCCCTCTCGACCAGATTTCACGCTATGGGGGCGCCCGTCTGTGCGGATCGATGAAGGTAGAGTATTATTCGGTTGACACCCGCCCGACAAAAGCGAAGCTCACAACCGCCGTGGCGGCTGCCGAAGGACGCGAACCGGGCTATGCCGTCGCCACCTTGAAAACCGACGCCAATGAGATTTTCCAGCCCACAACAACCATCATCGTGCCATCGGTCAAGGCTTCGTCGGGCGGTTCGCTGGTGCTATACGTCACCGCCAATAACGGCTCGGCAGGGGTGAAGGTGGTCGCCGTCAACAACACCATAGGCTCAGGCCACGGAGTGCCGGCCCTGGCGGCGGGCACGGAACTTGTCAGGATGGGGCGCGCTGCGGCAGAACTCGATGTAATGACCTCTCAGTTTGAGTCGCTACCTACGAAATCAGACAATTTCTGCCAGATTTTCAAGGCCCAGGTAGAACAGTCGACTTTTATGAAGATCGCCAACAAAGAAGTTGGCTGGACATTCTCAGACCAGGAGGAGGCCGCCATCATCGACATGCGCATGGGGATGGAGAAGAACTTCCTGTTCGGCCACAAAACCCGCTTCACCGACCCTGAGAAACATGAGGAGGTGCTGCTGACCGGAGGTGTGTGGAACCAGACCGACAACACATTCGAGTATCTCGTGGCCGACGGCGTTGACGAGGAGTGGATGGTTAAGCTCTGCCGACAGGCGTTTGCCCACAATGCAGGTTCATCGAAAAAGGTGCTCCTTGCCGGAAGCGACCTCATCGAGAAACTCCACCTGGCAGGTCACAGCAGGGTGATGGTCAACGACGCAGTGGTGACGAAATGGGGTCTCGACTTCAGCGAAATCCACTCGAAGTTCGGCACGCTCTATGTGATGCTGTCGGAGGTGTTCGACCAGTGCGGCATGTCGTCGTGCGGCATGGTGATCGACCCGGAATATATCACCAAATATTGCCACGTGCCGTTCCGCACCGAAAGGCTCAACCTGCGCCAGAGCGGGGTCAGGAATGTCGACGCCATAGTAATCACCGAAGCCAGCTGCCTGGTGCTCCGCTATCCGCAGAGCCATATGAAGGTTGTAGGCGTCTGATAATTTTGCGGGCTATGAAACTGACACTGACAAAAGCGCAGATGCTTGAACAATGGAAACGGAGGCGGTGGCTCGAACCGCTCAGGGCCGACTGCCGCATCCGCCGGTCAGACGGGGCAGACCTGGACGCCTATGCCGAGATGGAAATGCGGCAGTGGTATCTCGACCTGCTGGCAACCGCCCCGGCGGAAATGCTCGCCGTGACCGACCTGACGCTCAGCGCCACCGTTAAACGCGCCCCGGAGGGGAGGCTCTTCATCGACCTCCCCGCCCCGGCGGTGAGGGTGGTTAGAGTGAGGGTGGCGGGATGGCAACGCGATGCGGAAATCACCATCGACCCACACAGCCCTCTTGCCCGACGGCAAGCCAACCGGTATTCAAGGGGCGGAGTGGAGAACCCGGTGGCAGTGTTGTCGGGGCGCAGGCTCGAGCTGTTTTCGGCCGAGAGTTCAAAAGCGATCCCGGGCGTTGAAGCCCTATGGGTAATAAACGACACCGGACCCGACAGCTACAGCTTCGACGAGCGGGCGTGGGGGCTACTCCCACCACCCTGACCGAAGCAGCAATCTCTTAATCAACACACAACTATGGATACAGACAGCAAAAACACCAGGGGGAGGCTTGTGTTAGAAGCCGCCCACAGCGCCTGGGCGAGAATGGCGCCGGTCAGGGCGCGGCGCCGCCGCTATGCCCGCTACACATATGGCGACCAATGGTCTGACCCTGTGCGCCGGCGCAACGGCACCGTAACAACCGAAGGGGAAAAGGCCTCTGCAGCCGGACATACCCCACTGACCAACAACCTTATCCGCCGCCTGGTAAAGGCGGTTGTCGGACGGTGGCGCATGGAGCAGTCGGAAAAAAAGGAAAACGGCGTGGCCGACAGCAAAGGAGAAACGGGCCTGTGGCGAGAGTTCAACGGGCTTGACGAACTCGACGCCCGCACCCTCGAAGAATTCCTTATTTCAGGAATGGCCATACACCATGTGGCCAGGGAGAAGCGCCCGGCGGGGGAAGGGGTATGGGCCGACAACGTAGCCCCCGACGCTTTCTTTATCAATGCCGTGCGCGACAGCCGTTGCACCGATATGGAACTCATCGGACGCCTGCTCGACATGAGCATCGGCGAAGTGGTCATGAGGTTCTCGAGGGGCGACCGACAGCGGGCGCTCAGGCTGCGGCGGCTCTACAGCGCCCTTGACGGAGCTTCGCCGATGTCGCCATCAGACACCCTGGCCGACACCACAGATGGGGAATCGTTTTTCCACGCCCGTTCAGGCCGCTGCCGGGTGATTGAAGCATGGACGCTTGAATGCCGGGAGTCGCTGCGCTGCCACGACCCTCTGGCGGCCACCATGTCGATAGTTGCCACCTCACACGAAGAGGCCCTGCGGCGCGAAAACGCCCGTAGGCGCAGACGAAACCTGCCGATGGTCGAAAGCCGGTGGGAAATGACAACCGCCTGGCATTGCCGGATGCTCGCACCCGACGGCACCGTGCTAGACGAGTTCGATTCTCCGCTCGAAGGGGGTGTGCCGCCGTTTGCAGTGAAACTCTACCCGATGGTCGACGGCGACGTGCATTCACTCGTTGAGGATGTAATAGACCAGCAGCGCTATGTCAACCGGCTGATTTCTCTGATGGACCGCATGATGGGCACAGCCGCCAAAGGCGTTCTGCTCTACCCTACCGGATGCAAACCCGACGGACAGAAATGGGAAGAGGTGACACGCATGTGGGCAGACCCCGGAGGGGTAATCCCCTACCGGCCCTACCAGGGTACGGAACCCCACCAGGTTGTGACACCGGTGGCCGACATAGGCGCCCGCGACATGCTCCAGACGCAGATGAAAATGTTCGAGGAAGTGTCGGGGGTGACCGGCGCCATGATGGGTAAGGCCGGAAACGGCGTGGTGGGCGTTGACCGCTATGAAAGCGAAGTGCGCAACGCGTCAATCTCGGTCTGCGACCTGATGCGCACATTCTCCGACTTCATAAAAAAACGCGACCGGCTTATCTCGCTGGCTTGAAGCCCATAAGCCATTCAAGGGCAAAACAGCTCCAGAATGCTTAAACTTCTTTAACCTGCATGAGAAAAGATTTGGCACCACTTCAGTCGTATATTTGCAGACACATGCGGCATACCAACCGCCGCCATCTAAACCTTTAACAACATATATACCCTATTTATCACAATGTTTGAGAACTTTGAGAGAAGAAACGAGGACTTTTATCAGGCTGTGGAAAAGTTTCAACGCAAGGGATGCCCCGGCCGGCGACGGCTTTCAACAGGATGTGCCGTGAGGCGCGCCATCCACTCGCAGGCACCGTCGTTTTATCTGACCCGCGAACATGCATGGAAACAACTCCTGGAACGGCGCCACCGGCGCATCCCTCCGCATGAGAAGCCACACCGCAGCGCCATGTGGGCCGAACTTGAGGCAGCGCTCCAGCGCCGCCTCAAGCAGGCACAGGGCGAGGAGCCATGGGTGGCGCTCGACCATGTGCTGGCCAACTACCGCCCGTCGCGGTTTTTCATCAGTGAAGACTACGCCCTGAAACTCGTCGGGCATATCGAACGGCACCGGCGTAAACATACAACAACGCAAAACTCCCAAAACACCGGCCACCTATGAACCTACAACTCAACTGCAAGGCAGTAACAGATGAAATACTGGCGTTGTCAGCACTGCGGTGCGCGACCTCGGCAAAAGGCCACCGACTGATCACACGCGACCAGCTGCCCGGGCTGAGGATAATCATGCGGATGGTGTTTGCCGAACTGATGGTGGAACTCACAGGACTTGTCGACACATGCAACATCGACACCGAAGACCCCGACCCGACACTGCCCTACGACGACACCACCCCCCTGACGCTTGAAGTAAGCCTGAAAAACTCAGATTCGTTCTCTCCCGGAATGGCACTGACTGTGAAACGGCAGCTCGAACACATGGTGGCCGCAGGCACCCTGGGATGGGCGGCAACCGAGAGCGATGCTGATTTCTCACGCTCGCTTCAGAACCGGCGCGAAGCAGCGCTTTCAGCCCTACGCAACACACTCGAAGAGAATGCCACCGAAATCGCCTGTCGGCCTTCCTGCGACTGGTAGACAATCTTTTACTGACGATTACAAATGTCAAGTGGAGCCACCACGATAAACCGTGGCGGCTCCACTTGACATTGCATCTACACTTAATAATGCTCAAAGGCTACGCCCACTGAGAAAAAATGATTAACTTTGCATGTTGGTAAAGGTTGCACACACAATATTTTAAATTCTGTTAACGTTATAGTGTATGCAATGGGGAAAAAGCGAATCCAGAATTGGCACGTCTGGCCTGTCAGGCTTGTCTGAAACCAAATCAACCACATAGATGCACAAAGCATTAAAAAGAATATTCGATGTGCTTTTCGCGCTGCTTGCAATAGTGGCGCTTGCCCCTGTGTGGATTGTCGTTGCCATCTGGATTGCAGTGACCTCGCCCGGAGGGGTGTTTTTCCGTCAGAAACGGACCGGCTACAACGGCGAAGATTTCGACCTTCTGAAATTCCGCTCGATGTATGTCAACAACGAAGCCGACACCTTGCAGGCATCGGCCGACGACCCCCGGATCACCCCTATCGGGAAATTCCTGCGCCGGTCGTCGCTCGACGAGCTGCCGCAGCTATGGAACGTGGTGCGCGGAGACATGTCGATTATCGGCCCGCGCCCCCACATGGTGGCCCACACCGAATACTACACCCCCCTTGTCAAAGACTACATGCGCCGCCACGAGATGCGCCCAGGCCTGACAGGCTATGCCCAGGTAAACGGTCTGCGCGGAGCAACACCCGATGTCAACGACATGCGCCGCCGCGTGGAGGCCGACATCTACTATATCGACCACTACTCGTTGTGGCTCGACCTTAAAATCTTTTTCCTCACAATCTGGAAAATGCTCACCCTCAACCTGTGAGCCGTAACAATAGAAGAAACCTGACAGCGAAAATGAAAGCATGTTTCATGGGATTGGGCTATATCGGACTGCCCACCGCCATTATAGCCGCCAAGAAAGGCGGAATCGATGTGATTGGTGTCGACATAAACCCTAAAGTCGTCGACATGACCAACCATGGCAAACTCCATATCGTGGAACCCGGAATCGGAGACATGCTGAGCGAGGTTATTGAAAGCGGGAAACTGAGAGCATCAACCGCTCCGGAGGTGTCAGATGCATATTTCATAGTGGTGCCGACCCCGTTCAAAGGTGACCATGTGCCCGACATATCCTATGTTGAATCAGCCACCCGCAGCGTCATACCACTGCTGAAAGAGGGCGACCTGTTCGTAATCGAATCCACATCGCCTGTCGGGACGACAGAACTGATGTCGGAACTGATTTTCAGACTACGCCCCGAGCTGGAAGGTAAAATCCAGATAGCCTACTGCCCCGAGCGGGTTCTTCCCGGAAACGTAATCTACGAACTGGTGCATAACGACCGCGTAATCGGCGGAATCGACGAGGCATCGACCGACAAAGCCATCGATTTCTATTCGCGATTCGTTAAAGGGCAACTACACCGCACCAACTCACGCACCGCAGAGATGTGCAAGCTCACCGAAAATTCATCGCGCGACGTGCAGATTGCCTTCGCCAATGAACTTTCGATGATCTGCGACAAAGCCGGCATCAACGTGTGGGAGCTGATAAAATTGGCCAACAAACACCCGCGTGTCAATATCCTGCAGCCGGGATGCGGCGTAGGGGGGCATTGCATCGCAGTAGACCCATATTTCATCACGGCGCGTTTCCCCGACGAGGCTAAAATAATAGCCACCGCCCGGGACATCAACAACTATAAGGCCCAATGGGCGACAGAACGGGTGAAAAACGCCATGCTCCGTTTCGAACTCGACAAAAAGCGCAAACCGGTGGTGGCCATGATGGGGCTTGCATTCAAACCCGACATCGACGACCTACGCGAAAGCCCGGCCAAACGGATAACAATGAATGTGATGCAATCGGGCAACAATGCCGACATACTCGTGGTAGAGCCTAATATCAGCGAACACAACGTTTTCAAACTCACCGACTACCGCGAAGCCTACGAGCGGGCCGACATCGTTGTGTTCCTCACAGGCCACACACCATTCAAAAAACTCCCCTGGACCGACAACAAAGTCATCATCGATTTTTGCGGCATTCTCCAGAAATAACCGGCAGAGATGGAGACAGTCAGCATTTGTGGCATAAAAGTGCATCCGTTCAGTTCACGCAACGAACTGATTGACTTCGCCTTTTCCCGAAAAGGGATTCTCGTGGCGGTGAATGCCGAGAAATCTATCAAAGCAACCGACAGGCTTCGTTGCATAATCAACGATAACATCGGCTATTGCGACGGAGCCGGAGCAGTGAAAGGCGCACAACGCAAAGGCGCACACAACGCAATCAGGATTCCTGGGTGCGAACTATGGCTCGACATCATAGACCGTTTTTCACCGCAAGGCAAAAGTTTCTATCTCATAGGTTCCAGGCAGGAGGTTGTTGAAGGTGTGGTCGGGCATCTGCGTCAGATTCATCCTGAAATAAACATCGCAGGCTTCCGCAACGGCTTCATCTGCCACGACAAAGAAAAAGAGGCGCTTCTGGACGACATCACCCTCAAGCGCCCCGACATTGTTTTCGTGGCCATGGGTTCCCCCAAACAGGAATATCTCATGCATGAAATGCTCAGCCGACACAAAGCCCTATACCAAGGGCTGGGAGGATCATTCGACCTGCTTATGGGCAACTTCAAACGTGCCCCACGGATGGTGCAACGGATGGGAGGAGAATGGCTGTGGCGGTTCGTGGCCCAGCCGACACGCATAAAACGCATAACCCCATATCTGAAATTCGCCTTCCGGCTCTATACAGGCCGCGTCTGAGCCGCAAGCGATCCGGCATATTTACCCAACAAGACCGGAATTTGGCAAACATAACACCTCAAGCGCAATGAAAAAAATAATGCTTGTGTTCGGCACCAGGCCCGAAGCCATCAAAATGGCGCCCGTAGTCAAGGAACTGCAACGGCGCAGCGACAGCTTCAACACCATAGTAACCGTAACCGGGCAACACCGGCAGATGCTCGACCAGGTTCTTGACATATTCGGCATCACACCCGATTTCGACCTCGACATAATGAAGCAGGGTCAAGACCTGACCGACGTAACAGTGCGTGTGCTCGAAGGGATGCGCCGCGTGCTTGCCGAAGCACAGCCCGACACAGTGCTCGTGCATGGAGACACATCCACCTCAACAGCTGCCGCACTCGCTGCATTCTATGCCCGCATACCGGTGGGACACGTCGAGGCCGGACTGCGCACTGGTAACATCTACTCCCCCTGGCCTGAGGAAATGAACCGGTTACTGACCGGGCGCCTCGCCACCTGGCATTTCTCCCCCACACCATTGTCACGGGAAAACCTGCTTAAAGAAAATGTGGCGCCGGAAAACATAACCGTCACCGGCAACACCGTAATCGACGCCCTCTACAGCGTTGTAGAAAAAATCAACCATACCCCCCAATTGCAGCAACATCTCACAAACAGGCTTTTGGAAGCGGGCTATGACATTGCCCGTCTTGAAGGAGGCAACCGGCGACTGGTGCTCATCACAGGCCACCGCCGCGAGAACTTCGGCAACGGATTCATATCGATGTGCAAGGCCATAAAAGCATTGGCAGAACAATTCGGAGATGTTGATTTTGTCTACCCGATGCACCTCAACCCCAACGTGCGCCGTCCGATCCGCGAAGTCTTCGGAGAGAGCCTCGGAAATTATCACAACCTTTTCTTCATAGAACCGCTTGAATATCTCAGCTTTGTCCACCTTATGGAGAAATCATCTATCGTACTGACTGACAGCGGAGGAATCCAAGAGGAAGCGCCGGGATTGGGGAAACCGGTGCTGGTTATGCGCGACACTACCGAACGCCCCGAAGCCCTAACCGCCGGGACAGTCGAACTCGTCGGCACGGATTTCGACCGCATAACATCGTCTGTGACGCGTCTGCTCACCGACAACCAAGCCTACATGGCCATGAGCCGGGCTAACAACCCCTATGGCGACGGCCTTGCCGCCCCCCGCATAGCCGATTTCCTGCTTCAGCGGTAGGCGCTGAGAAACTCCCGCAGGTCGGGATCGGCATCAAGGCTTGAGTGGCCTATGAGCGCCCCCTGCTCACGGACTACATGGAGGCCGATGGCACGGGTCATCAGAATATCGTCGTGATAACCGGCGCGCGCCCCGTAGCTTCCGTTTGCCCTGCGCTGGTAGACCATCAGCTCATCGCAGGCCGATTCATCACGCTCGGCATATGCCCCGTCGCGCACAGCCCCAACCAGTTCAGTGATAATCATCTGCTTTGTGGCGCGGTTTGTGTGGAACCCCGGACGGGGCGCCCCGCCCTCGGGCGACTGGCGGTAATACAGGTCGGGGTAATGCTCATAGAGTTCATGCAGGATATATGCCCCCTGGTCGGGCACCTCCACCCCGTAGCGGTCATCGCTCTCAAGGGTGTTGCTCTCAAACACAAGCAGGGCATTGTTGTAATGGCGGGCTATCGCAGCCGCTTTCCATGTCAGCAGGTCGTGGTCGATATGGCCGCGCCACTGCGCCACCACACGCGGCTCCGTTGCTGTCAGCACCGCCACCACGCTCCAGTCGGCCCTCACTGAGCGGCCTCCCACATCAACGGCGGCCACATAGCGCTGCCCCTCGCGCGGGTGCTCCCACACCTTCAGTCCGCCCGTAGAATCAGGCGAAAAACGCAGGGCGCGCAGTGCCGCAGGCCCTGTCAGCACTCCCGAAGCCGACGCAACCTCACCCACAGCCAGAGGGTCGGCACACCCCGTCCGCAGCCGCTCAACGGCTGTCGAATCAAACACATTGGTGCCGGTGTTGGTAAACGCCTCCTGGGGGGTGGTGGGATATTCGGCCATCATCTGATAGTGCGACGGATATTCGCGCCGCTTCATATGATACCAGTTTATGCGCTCAAGCGTAAGCCCCTGCTCCCACAGCCCCCGTTCATATGCATCCATCTCATTCCACAGCGCACCGGCGTCGGCCACCTCGGTGCGGTAGATTTCAATCTCATACCAGGGCACGAACACGGTCAGTTTGTCGCTTTCTCCACGCTCCGATCGAAGCCATTCGGTGTGGAAATAGTTGCCGACACCGTTGGCCGTTGATTCAAGCACAATCAACGTCATCGGAGTCAGGGCTATCGCCCCGCAGATGGCACGGATGAAATCAGTTGGCGAGCTCTTGGGCGTGTCTTTCCAGAACGCCACCTCCGACAGGTGCGCCATGGCATAGTCAGCTCCCCGGATGGAATCCTGACGCTCGCTCGAACCCAGGGTGATGCGGCAACTGCGTTCTGAAATCTCGCGGATGAGGTCTTGCCCCTGATAGCGGTTGAGACGGGGAGGACGCTCCCCCTCCCAGTATTCTTCAGGATAACTGCGAAGCATCTCGTCGTACATGCCGCGTATGGCAGCGGCCGTCTTCCCCACCTGGGCGCACACCAGCGAATGCCAGTTTGTCAGCTGAGTGCACTGTATCCAGGCCATATACATCTGCACCAACGTGCTCCCACCCCATTGGCGCGCCTTAAGCATGATGATGCGGATAGGTCGCCCGGCCTTACGCTCCCGCTCCATCAGCCCCACAACCCGGCGCTGGGGCGCATTGAGCCGGAAAGGCACCATCGCGGCACTCATCTTATCCTTGATTTTCACGCATGTCACCGCCCAGAACTCGAAATCATAGCGGCAGCGCAGTCTCACCCACGAAGCCCTTGAGCGCGCACGCTTGAATTCGGCATCACGTGTCATCTCAACAGGCACATACTCCACTCTCCCAAACGTCACCACCTTAGGCTCAACGGCAACCCGCTCTCCGGTGCATCCCAACCCCATTTCGGGGTCATATTCCAGAGCCTCCCCTCTTTTCCGCCTCTCATTCTCCCTCAGAATCTCCCTTATGCGCTCCTCCATCTTTTTTAGCGCAAAGTTAACCCCGCACACCTTTCCTCACCTACCTTAAAAATCGGAAAAAGGCGCAAGTCATACGTATCATAAAGGCCGTCTAAGCCCTAAGATATTCTCTAAGAGAGTGTTTGAATTTAACACATAATATTAAATGAGGGTGTAATGAATCATTTCAAACACTCTCTAAAACCGGCGATTTAAGACTTGCAACTTACGACTTTCCCCAATAATCATTCCGCATCTTGATGGCGAAGACGATTGCAGAGGAAGTGGCTGTGAGGATGTTAGTTATTACCAACGGCCAGTTGACCGGATCACTCAGCAGTCCCTGCACAATGAAAAACACCGCTCCAAGACCCATCAGCAGGAAAGTAGGCAAAGCAATCCCGTCGGTGTCGCGGGTACGTATCGTATAGACCGCCTGTGGCATATAACCGCAGACCATACATGCCGCCGCCAGATATCCGAAAACATTAAACCAATCCATATCCATCATTTATTTTCGTTTTGCTTTCGATACCCAGGCCGAAAAGGGCGTAATCGTAGAGAACCGGATCGTCGGGACGGAGGGTGCGGAGCACGGCGGTCAGCTCCTCTACGGAGCGGCGGTCGTCGGAGCGGCGCGCCAGCAGCCCCAGATCGCGGGCGGTGTTGCCCACATGCACGTCGAGCGGGATGAACAGCTGCGCCGGACGCAAAAGTCCGCTCCAAACACCCATGTCAACAATGCCGTCGTCGCGCACAAGCCAGCGCAGAGCCATATTAACCCGTTTCAATGCCGTGGTCTTCAGGTTCTGCGGCAGACAACGGGAATCGCCCACACCTCCGTTGGCCTCTTTCAGCTCACGGTTAAGCCCTTCGACCAGACGCCACGACGGGGCTTCGCTATGCTGCACCCCCTCGGAGCGTGCAAACTCCATCAGAGAACCGTGGCGCCGGTAGATGCGGTTGAGCCCCCGCAGATAATGGCGCAGGTCACGGGCGAAAAACGTGCGGTGGATATTGCAGTCGGGCAGTTCCTCATACCCCTCGTCCATGACATAGGCATAAGGGCTATGATCCATCAGCCGCAGCATCTTCTCGCAGTCGGCACATATCATCTTACGGTTGCCCCAGGCTATGGTCGCCGACAGCAGGGAGGCGATCTCTATATCCTGAAGCCGCTCGAAGCGCCGGGGGAACTGCACCGGGTCGGCGCCGATAAACTCAGGGGAGTTTATACGGCGCGCGGCCTCATCAAGCAGTTCACGGATATCCGCCGAGAACCTTTCAGGAGCTGCCCCGTTCATTTCACCGCTGCTCATTGCTTGCGACGTGAACGTGTGAGCCTCAGCACCTGGGCAGTGCGCGGCGGCAGATAAAGTTTAAGCCATTCCTTACCGATAGGCTCATAAAGGGCATCATACTGGGTGAGATGCTCAACCTTTTCGTCAATATTGCCGAACCCGCCGAAAGCTGGATTATCGCTCGACAGCACCATCTTGTATTTCCCCACTGGAGCCAGCACACCGTAGTCGCTATATGACTTGTCGGGAGAGAAATTGAACACAAACACCAGATTGCCGCGACGGAAAGCCAGCACCTGGTCGCCATCATGCTCCCACAACTTCTCAATACCGAGCGCCTGGTAGTTGTTGACACTGCTGATAAGCTCCACCATCGCATTGTCGAAAGCGTTGAGGAACTTATACTGGAGATCCTCGCGGTCAACCAGATCCCACTGGCGCCGGGCATATTTATAGCTCCACCCGTTGCCTTCGCGCGGGAAGTCAATCCACTCAGGATGCCCCCACTCGTTGCCCATGAAATTGAGATACCCCCCGTTGATGGTTGCCAGAGTCACCAAACGTATCATCTTGTGGAGGGCTATGCCGCGTGTAACGGCCATGTTGGTGTCGCCCACCATCATGTGCCAATACATCTCCTTGTCAATCAGACGGAAAATCACCGTCTTGTCGCCAACGAGAGCCTGGTCATGGCTCTCGACATATGATATTGTCTTTTCGTCGCTGCGTCGGTTGGTCAGTTCCCAGAAAATCGACGTCGGATGCCAGTCTTCATCTTTTTTCTCTTTCAGCGTCTTGATCCAGTAGTCCGGGATGCCCATGGCCATACGGTAGTCGAAACCTATGCCGCCGTCCTGGAACTTCAGAGCCAGCCCCGGCATTCCGCTCATCTCCTCGGCAATGGTTATGGCATGGGGGTTGATTTCATGTATCAGCTTGTTGGCCAAAGTCAGATAGGTCAGGGCATTGGTGTCCTGGTTGCCGTCGTAATAGTCGCCGTAGCCTCCGAAAGCTTTTCCAAGGCCATGGTCATAATAGAGCATCGATGTCACTCCGTCGAAACGGAAACCGTCGAAACGGTATTCTTCAAGCCAGTATTTACAGTTCGACAGCAGGAAATGGAGCACTTCGTTTTTGCCGTAGTCGAAGCAGAGCGAATCCCATGCCGGATGTTCGCGGCGGTGATCGCCATAGAAATAAAGGTTGCCGGTGCCGTCGAGACGTCCGAGCCCCTCGTTTTCATTTTTGACCGCATGGGAATGCACGATATCCATAATCACCGCGATACCAAGCTCATGTGCGCGGTCGATTAAGCTCTTGAGTTCTTCAGGAGTTCCGAAACGCGACGATGCCGCAAAGAAATTCGACACATGATAGCCGAATGACCCGTAATAGGGATGCTCCTGGATGGCCATGATCTGGATGGCATTATATCCGTCGGCGGCGATGCGGGGCAGGATATTGTCGCGGAACTCGATATAGGTGCCGACACCCTCACGCTCCTGAGCCATGCCGATATGGCACTCATAAATCAGCAACGGGCGTGTGTCAGGCACAAAATGGTCGACCGTCCAGTGGAACGGCGCACTTTCCCATACCTGGGCCGAGAAAATATGGGTGTTCTCATCCTGCACAACGCGGGTGGCATAGGCAGGAATCCTCAGCCCCTGGCCGCCGGGCCAGTGCACGCTCATCTTGTAGAGCTGCCCATGGCGTATGCGGTCTAACGGCACGTGGATTTCCCACACCCCGTTGTCGAGCTTTTTCAGCGAAAATTCTGATTTCTCTTCCCACCCAGAGAAATCTCCCACCAGGAAAATCTGCGTAGCATTAGGCGCCCATTCGCGGAACACCCACCAGTCGCCCTGGCGGTGCAGCCCGAAATACTGGTGTGCGTTGGCGAAATCCTTCAGCGAATTGCAGTGTGTTGTCAGTTCAGCCTCTTTCCTCACAACATCCTCATGCCGCCCCTCGATGGCATCGGCATACGGCTCCAGCCAAGGGTCGTTGCGGTAGATGGCCAGTTTCTTTGCTTTTTTCACAGTCTTTTTAGCAGACATGGCTGCCGTCTTTCCAACAGACTTTTTCTCAGCCTTTTTCATAGTGGTATCGTTAATTGTTTGTTTTATCAAGAAGTTCGTAAGCAGCCGCAAACGGGCTCAGTCGGTTCGACAGCACCAGGCGCTCGCATGTGGCGATACGGGCGGCGCGGTCGGGGTCGTCGTAAAACCTCCGACGCAGTTCGGCATCGATGGTCTCATACATCCAGTAGCGTGCCTGTTCATGCCGCCGTTTCTCAAAATAACCGTTCTCTTTTACAAAGGCAAAATAGCGGTCGATCATATCCCACACTTCCGCTATACCTATCTCGAAATAGCCCGAATAGCAAAGCACTTCAGGAGTCCACCCCGAAGGGGGTGTGGGGAACAGATGCAATGCCGAGCGGAACTGCGCCTGCGCCAGGCGTGCACGGTCGATATTGTCGCCGTCGGCTTTGTTGATGACAATCCCGTCGGCCATCTCCATGATGCCACGCTTGATACCCTGCAGTTCGTCGCCCGTACCCGCAAGCTGTATGAGCAGAAAGAAATCTACCATAGAATGCACGGCGGTCTCGCTCTGCCCCACGCCGACAGTCTCCACGAATATATTGTCGTAGCCGGCAGCCTCACAGAGAATTATAGTCTCGCGGGTTTTACGCGCCACACCTCCCAGCGACCCGGCAGATGGGGAAGGCCGGATAAAAGCTGAAGGATGCAGCGACAGCTTCTCCATACGGGTCTTGTCGCCGAGGATGCTACCCTTCGACCGCTCCGACGACGGGTCGATGGCAAGCACGGCCAGCTTACCCCCGTTTTTCAGCACATGCAGCCCGAAAACATCGATAGAGGTCGACTTGCCCGCTCCAGGCACACCGGTGATTCCGATGCGGCGGCTGTTGCCCGAATGGGGCAGGCATTTCTCAATCACCTCATGGGCGATAGCCTGATGGGCCGGAGCCACACTCTCAACCAACGTCACAGCCTTGGCCAACCGGGTCACGTCACCCTTGAGAATCCCCTCGACCAGATCGGCCGCATTCGGCAGCGCCTGCCGTTTACGCGGTTTCAGGTAGGGGTTGACAATCGGAGGCTTGCTGACCCCCGCATTAACATTCAGCCCCGCGAACTGCGGGTCATTCTCAGGATGCGCCATGGCACACATATCTTTTGTCTCTTCCATATTCCTCTCTGTTTATAAGTCTTATAGGTCTTATAAGTCTTATGCCGTTAACTAATGGGCTTCAAGCCAGTTGGCTCCCACACCGGCTGCCACCTCCAGCGGCACACTCCCACGGAAAGCCTCCTCCATCAACCTGACCGCCAGCTCCTGCACCACAGGCAGCTCCCCGGCCACAACATTGAACACCAGCTCATCGTGAACCTGGATAATCATCGTCGATTTCAGCTGCCTGAGCTTCATCTCCTGATGAATCCTTATCATCGCAATCTTGATTATGTCGGCTGCCGACCCCTGCAACGGGGCATTGACCGAGTTGCGCTCGGCAAAACTCCTGACGGTGGCATTGCGCGAGTTGATGTCTGGCAGGAAACGTTTCCGACCCATTATGGTAGACACATACCCCTGCTTGCGCGCCCGCTCAACAGATTCCTCGATAAACTGGCGTATGTGGGGATAAGTGTTGAAATAGCCCTCGATAAGCTCCTTTGCCTCCGCCCTCGGAATCGACAGCCTTTCTGCCAGACCGAAGGCCGAAATGCCGTAGACAGTGCCGAAATTGGCAGTCTTAGCCTTGCGCCGCTGGTCGTCGGTCACATCAGCGAAAGGCACATGGTAGATTTTCGCCGCCGTGGCGCGGTGGATGTCGAGACCTTCGCGGAACGCTTCGGTCAGTTCCGGGTCATCGCTGAGCGCCGCAAGCAACCGGAGTTCGATCTGAGAATAATCAGCCGACAGAATCACACACCCCTCGTCGGCAATGAAAGCCCGGCGCACTTCCCGGCCGGCAGCCGTGCGGATAGGGATGTTCTGCAGGTTAGGATTGGCCGACGACAAGCGTCCTGTAGCCGTCACCGTCTGGTGGAAAGTGGTGTGCACCTTCCCTGTTGCCGGATTAACAAGCTCCGGCAACGCATTGACGTAGGTCGACAGCAGTTTTTTCAAACCGCGGGCTTCAAGAATCAGCCCTACAAGCGGATGCGCGGCCCGGTGCTTCTCCAGAATCTCTTCGGTTGTGGAGAAGCCCCCTTTTTTTGTGCGTTTGGCTTTCGGGTCGAGTTTCAGCTTCCCGAACAGCACCTCGCCGACCTGCATCGGCGAACTGATATTGAATTTCTCACCGGCAAGTTCATAAGCCTCCTGCTCAATCACACGCAGTTTGTCAGTCAGCTCCACCGACTGCCGGTGGAGTTCGGCTGAATCAATCCTGACACCGGCCCACTCCATGTCGGCCAGCACACGCGCCATAGGCAGTTCAATCTCCTCAAACAGATTCAGCTGGCCGTTTTCCTCGAGCAACCGCCTGAGCGGCTCCACCAGACGCAATGTCATGTCGGCCTGCTCACACATAAGCGTCATGGCCTGACCCGGCGGCAGAGCCGAATAAGGCTTGCGCGGCTCTCCGCTATAATCAGCCATCCGGTAATGAAGCAGGTTCATGGCCATGCTGGCAAGAGACACATGCATCTCGGGCTGAAGCACATAGTGCGCCAGCGAAGTGTCGAAATAGCGGGTCTTAAGTTCGATATTCTCCCGTCTCAGCAGAATTATGTCGCGTTTTATGCCGTGGCTCACCAACATGGCATTTCCCGATGTGAACAACGGTTCAAGCTGTCTGAAAAGCGCTTCGCGCGCCTCCCCTTTCGGAGGAAGCTCGACATATGAACATCGCCCCTCGGCAGCGCAGACAGCGATACCCCTGAGTTGCGCGGTCATGGCCTCCTCTCCGGTGGCATAAAGAGCTATACCGGCCTTTTCTGAAGCCACCGCGTCACCAACCATTTTCCCAATTTCATCGGAACCTGTTATTTCCGAATATTCAACCCCCGATGTCTCCAACGACGGCACAGTCTCAGACACCGCAGCTTCCACACCGTCGATAAAATCGAAAAGCGACCTTGTGGCGCCATCCGGTTGCCGTGGCGCCGCTTTGCGCTGCTTCGCCTCCCGGGGAGCGCTCTTTTCCAAACGGCTCAGAAATGTCTTGAATTCAAGCCTGGTGAAAATATCCCGCAACCGGTCAACATTCTCCGGATTCCGGCGCAGGTTATCGAAATCCACCACCAGCGGCACATCGCGTTTTATCGTAGCCAGCTGTTTCGAGAATCTTATCTTATCGGCATTGTTCCTGATCTTCTCGCCCAACGCCCCCTTGACGGCAGATGCATTCTCAAGCAGATTCTCAACCGACCCGTACTCCTTTATCAGCTTGGCAGCCGTCTTCGGGCCTACGCCGGGGCAGCCGGGGATATTGTCGATGGAGTCGCCTTCCAAAGCCAGCAGGTCTATGACCTGTGATGGGGTGTCGATGTCATATTTCTCGCAGACCTCTTTGACACCCCTGATTTCAAACCCCTCGCCACGCAAAGACGGACGATACATCAGCACACAATCCGACACAAGCTGGCCGTAATCCTTGTCAGGAGTCATCATATATGTAGTGAACCCCTGCCTGGCAGCCTGCAGCGACAATGTGCCGATCACATCGTCGGCCTCATATCCGGCAACTTCAAACACAGGTATGTTATAAGCCTCGACAATCTCCTTGATGACAGGCACCGACAGCGATATGTCTTCAGGCTGGGCCTCACGGTTAGCCTTGTACCCCTCATACATCTCATGGCGGAAAGTAGGCCCGTGGGGATCGAAACAAACGGCTATATGCGTCGGGTTCTCTTTTTTCAGCACCTCCTGGAGCGTGTTGCAGAACCCGAACACAGCCGAAGTATTGAACCCGTCGGAGGTAATCCTCGGAGAACGTATAAGGGCATAATACGCCCTGTAAATCAACGCATAGGCGTCGAGCAGGAAAAGTTTTTTATCATCCATCTGTTATGCATCCCCAACCCCGTTGCAAACATCCTTTAATTTCACAAAGTTAACGAATCTCCCCTAATTAACAATTATCCGCCCCCAAAAGTCAGAAAAAACATATGGCAGCCAATCCCGTTTTTTTGCTACCTTTGCCATCAAAAACCGCCGGGGCAAACATGTTGCCCCGCCGCCGCGTTATAACACCAACATACACAACCATGTCACAGTTTGAAAGCCAACCGCTCATAGGTCTCACACTCGAAGGGCTACGCAAAGTGGCGGCCGAGTGCGGTATGCCCCCATTCAGCGCCAAACAGATGGCCCAATGGCTCTACGTTAAAAGGATAACGGAAATCGACGCTATGACCGACCTGTCGAAACGCGCCCGCGCAAAACTGGCCGAGCACGGCTTCACCGTTGGCCGCCAACAGCCACTAACCGCAGCAGAAAGCTCCGACGGAACAGTGAAATATCTTTTTGAAGGGGTTGGAGGCCGCGACATCGAAAGCGTCTACATCCCCGACCGCGACCGCGCAACACTGTGCGTGTCATCGCAGGCCGGGTGCCGCATGAACTGTTCGTTCTGCATGACCGGCCGCCAGGGGTTCCATGGCTCACTGACCGCAGCCGGCATAATGAACCAGATTCTGTCTGTTCCCGGCAGCGAATCGCTCACAAACCTGGTGTTCATGGGCATGGGCGAACCTCTCGACAACCTGCCCCCGGTGCTCGAATCCATAGAGATTATCACCTCAAAATGGGGCATGGCCTGGAGTCCGAAACGCATAACCGTAAGCACCATAGGCAAGCTGCGCGAATTGCGCACCCTGCTCGACACCACAAAGGTGCATATCGCCATATCAATCCATTCACCCTACCCAACAGAGCGCCTCGCCCTGATGCCGGTCGAAAAAGCCTTCCCGATAAAAGACGTCATATCGCTGCTCCGGCAATACGATTTCTCCCACCAGAGAAGGCTGTCGTTTGAATACATCATGTTCAAAGGGCTAAACGACGACCGCCGGCACTGCCTCGAGCTGGCGCATCTGCTCAAAGGGCTCGACTGCCGCGTAAATCTAATCCGCTTCCATGCCATCCCGGATTCCGACCTGGCCACCCCGTCAACTGAAGTGATGGAGCGGTTCCGCGACACGCTTAACGCCCAAGGCATCACAGCCACCATACGAGCATCGCGAGGTGAAGACATAATGGCCGCCTGCGGAATGCTCGCAGGCAAAAACCGCACAATATAACCAGACAACATTCCGAATATGAAGACGAATATGAAGAAACTGCAATTCATAATCTCTGCCGCACTCTTATCAGCTGCATCCCTCACCCTCAACGCGGCCAAACCACAGGCCGCCGGTGAACCTGCGATCGAATTTGCCCAGACTTCGCACGATTTCGGCACAATAGCCGAAAAGGGGGGGCCGGTCAAACATGAATTCATTTTCACAAACACCGGCGACGCGCCTCTGATGGTTCTGACCGCTTCGGCCTCATGCGGATGCACACGGCCCGAATACCCCAAAAAACCTATCGCCCCAGGCAAGTCGGGTAAAATCAAAGTCACCTACCTGCCCGAGGGGCGGCCGGGTGAATTCACCAAAACCGTAACCGTCAAGACCAACGCCAAAGCTAAAAACCAAAAAAAAGTAACTCTTAAAATCAAAGGTTTCGTTAATCCGGCAAAATGAAAACAACCCGCTTAATCACCATATCGGTTCTATCGGCTATGGCGCTATCTGCCGCAGCCAAAGTGGAATGGCTGAAGACCACCCACGATTTCGGCGCCTTCAAGGAAGACGACGGCAAAGTGACATGTGAATTCCGGTTCATAAACCGCGGACAGGAGGCCGTGACAGTAAGGGCGGCGCGGGCCTCATGCGGCTGCACCACCCCTTCGTTCACAAAAACCCCCATAGAGCCGGGCGACACCGGGCTGGTGACCGTGGTTTTCAATCCGACCGGACGCCCCGGCCGGTTCTCGAAGACCGTCACCATGGATATCGCCGGAGCAGGGGCGGGTCCGCGGCAGTCGCTGGTAATCAAAGGTGTGGTTATCGGCTCCTCCAACACCCTCCGCTCCCGCTATCCCGTTGAAGCCGGCGCAATGAAACTACGCACAACCGCAGTGCCCTTCGGCACCGTCATGAAAGGGAAAGCGAAATCGGCATTCGTCGAAGTCTACAACTCATCATCATCCCCGATAGTGCCCCGTTGGGAAAACACCCCGGCCTACATGCGTGTGGCAGCCTCATCCGACACCATACCGCCGGGAGAACAGGCAGTCTACTCCCTGGTGCTGACACCCACAGAAACCGCCCTCTACGGCATTCTGACCGACTCTCTCACCCTGACCGACGGCAACAGCCATGCGAAAATCGACATAACCGCCATCCTTGAAGAAGACTTTTCGCAACTCACACCGGGCCAGCGGCAGAAAGCCCCGCAGATCAGCATCAGCGACAGCCGCGTTGACTTCGGCCAGTTCCCGGCCGATAGCGCACCGATAACCCGGTCTTTCGCAATCGACAACACCGGCAAAAGCGACCTTATCCTGCGCCGTGTCTACACAATCGACCCCGGAGTGACACTCGAGCCATCGGCAACGAAAATCAAAAAAGGGAAATCAGCAATCGTAAAAGTCACTGTAGACCCATCACAGCTCCCCGCTCCGTTGCTAAATGCCCGCATACAGGTCATTGCCAACGACCCGGAAAACCCCATTACTATCATCCGCGCCGTAGGTGTGCCTGTAGAGTAAACGCCCCACGCCATGGCAAAAGACCTGCTTAACCGCTACATCTGGATCATCGACACCATCCGCCGTTACGGACGCATCTCGCGCCGGCAGCTCGACGAATGCTGGCGCCGATCCCCCTACGGCAACGGTGAGCTCTCCATCCCGCGCCGAACATTCTTCAACTACCGCCACGCCATCGAAGAGCTGTTTTCACTGTCGATAGAGTGCGATCCGTCGACCTATGAATACTACATTGTCGAACCCGAAAAAGGGAACATCACCGAATGGCTGTTAAACTCATCGGCAACCAGCAGCGTGTTGCAGGGATCACGCGACGTGGCCGGTAAAATACTCCTTGAAGATGTGCCCTCGGCACGCGAATTCCTCGCACCCATAATCGACGCCCTCAGGCTCAACCACCAGGTATCATTCGATTACCACCCCTACACAAGGTCGCAGCCTACCCGCGGAGTGGTCATCGAGCCTTATTTCCTGCGCATACACAGGCAGCTGTGGTATGTCACAGGCCGCAACACCGCCGACAGCAAAACAAAGACATATTCACTCGACCGAATGTCGGCACTGACCATATTGCCCGACACATTCACCCCCCCGCCTGATACCGACCCCGCCAGCTACTTCCGCGACTCATTCGGGGTAATGGTCACCCAGGCACAGCCTAAAACCGTCAAGATAAAAGTGGAATCGCGCCAGGCAAAATACTTCCGGGCACTCCCGCTCCACCCCTCACAGGAAGAGATGGTCAACGACAAATATTCAATATTCACATACCGTTTGCGCATCACCCCCGACTTCGTGTCGGAACTTCTCAGCTTCGGGCCGCGTGTCACAGTGCTGGCACCGCCCGAACTGAAAACCATGCTGATAGCCGACCTCCGCGCAGCTCTCGACAGTTACACATCATCGTAACCGTCTCTCACCAAATCATTCCGGCATCCGAAGCGCCTTTGCAACACAAGAATCACCAGCTTAAATTCTTTTTTTCATACACACCATATTTTAATCTGAAAATAAGGTTATTCTCAGAAAAAGGCTTATCTTTGCCCCCGGGGGATAACTTCGTCCCATTAATTCGCAACCAATCTATATTCCGTATATATTCATTATCATGAACAACATGGAAAACTCTGCTCCGGCCAGGGTGCGCACACTCGAAAAAGTGGCAGTGCGCTTTTCAGGCGATTCAGGCGATGGAATGCAGCTCGCCGGCAACATCTTCACAAACGTGTCTGCCGGTCTCGGCAACTCTGTGTCAACCTTCCCCGACTATCCGGCCGAAATACGCGCCCCACAAGGTTCTCTTGGCGGCGTCAGCGGCTTTCAGGTCAGTGTCGGATCGCATGTCCACACTCCCGGCGACCAATGCGACGTGCTGGTGGCAATGAATCCCGCCGCCCTCAAACAAGGCTACAAGTTCTTGAGACAGGGAGGAGTCATAATCATTGACAGCGACTCGTTTAAGGAAGACGGCTTCAAAAAAGCCAAGTTCCTCACCGACGACCCTATAAAAGAACTCGGCATAACCGCGCAAGTTGTTGAAGTGCCGGTGACAACCCTCACAAAAGCAGCCCTCGAAGGCACAGGCATGGATAACAAAGCCATGCTGAAATGCCGCAACATATTCGTGCTCGGTCTGCTTTGCTGGCTCTTCGACCGCCCCGAGGAAAGCGCCCGGAAAATGCTCCGTGAGAAATTCGCCAAAAAGCCCGCAGTGTTCGAGGCCAACTCAAGCGTGTTACGCGCCGGCTACGACTACGGCCATAACATCCACGCATCAGTGTCGACATTCCGCATCGATACCGACGAAATCCGACCGGGCGTTTACACCGATATCAAAGGAAACGAGGCAACAGCATGGGGCCTGATAATGGCATCCGAGAAATCCGGACGCCCGCTCTTCCTCGGGAGCTATCCCATAACTCCGGCAACCGACATACTCCATGAGCTTGCAAAACGCAAAGACCTCGGTGTCAAAGCCTGTCAGATGGAAGACGAAATCGCCGGCGTATGCTCCGCAATAGGCGCGTCCTTCTCAGGCTCAATCGGCGTGACATCGACCTCAGGCCCCGGACTCGCCCTCAAAGGGGAAGCAATCGGACTGGCAGTGATGGCCGAACTGCCCCTGGTCGTAATCGACGTGCAGCGCGGAGGCCCGTCGACCGGCCTCCCAACGAAAACCGAACAGACCGACCTCAACCAGGCCCTCTACGGCCGCAACGGCGAATCACCGCTGGTTGTCGTGGCCCCGACATCGCCGACCAACTGCTTCGACATGGCCTTCGAAGCATCGCGCATTGCAATAGAACACATGACCCCGGTCATACTCCTTTCCGACGCATTCATCGGCAACGGATCGTCAGCATGGCGCATCCCTGAAGCATCGGATTATCCCGAAATCCGCGTGCCATACGTGCCTGAGGATATCCGCGACAGCTGGAAAGCCTATACCCGCAACCCCGACACACTGGCCCGCTACTGGGCAATCCCAGGCCGGGATGCCCTGCCACACCGCATCGGCGGATTGGAGAAACATGTCGAGACCGGAGCCATAACAACCGACCCGGCCCATCATGCGAAAATGGTTGAAATCCGCCGCGAGAAAATCAACCGCGTGGCCGCCGACATACCCCTGCAGGAAGTGTTGTGCGACTCGCCCCAAGCAGAAACCCTCCTCATCGGATGGGGCGGCACTTTCGGCCACCTCTACACGGCCGCAGAAGAGCTCAACCGTGAAGGAATCCCTGTGGCTCTCGCCCAGTTCCGCTACATCAACCCGCTCCCGGCCAACACCGCCGAGCTCCTCAGCCGCTACAAACGCATAATCGTGGCAGAGCTCAACACCGGCCAGTTTGCCGACTACCTGCAGGCCCGCTTCCCAAAAGCCGACATCCGGCGCATCAACAAAGTGGAAGGGCAGCCTTTCCTCGTGGCAGAAATAATCAACGGCGTAAAATCCCATCTTTCCTAACACCAACCCACCATGACACCTCAAGATTTCAAGAGCGACCAGCCGGTGCGCTGGTGTGCCGGATGCGGCGACCATGCCGTGTTAAACTCACTCCATAAAGCGATGGCCACACTCGGTGTGCCTCCCGAAATGACAGCCGTGATTTCTGGCATCGGATGCTCATCGCGACTCCCCTACTACATGAACACCTTCGGGTTCCACACCATCCACGGGCGTGCAGCCGCCGTGGCAACCGGATTCAAAGTTGCCAACCCCGCCATGACCGTATGGCAGATTTCAGGCGACGGCGACGGCCTGGCAATCGGAGGCAACCACTTCATACATGCCGTGCGGCGCAACGTCGACATCAACATGCTGCTGCTCAACAACAAAATCTACGGCCTCACAAAAGGGCAGTATTCACCCACATCCGACCGTGGATTCATCTCGAAGTCATCGCCCTACGGCACTACTGAAGACCCCTTCATCCCGGCAGAACTCGTGTTCGGCGCACGCGGCAACTTCTTCGCACGCACAATCGACGTAGAACTCGCCACATCGCAGGAAGTGATGGTGGCCGCCGCCCGCCACAAAGGCGCATCGGTGGTCGAAATCCTCCAGAACTGCATGATTTTCAACAACGGCGTCCATAACTTCATAACCGACCGCGAGGTCCGCGCCGAACGCACGATACATCTGCGCCACGGCGAAAAAATGCTCTTCGGGAAAGACAACAACAAGGGTCTGGTGCGCGACGGATTCCTGGTGCGTGCCGTTGAAATAGGTAAAGACGGGTGGACTATCAACGACGTGCTCGTTCATGACGCCCACACCCCGTCGAACTTCCTCCACCAGCAGCTCGCCATGATGGACGGCCACGACCTGCCACTCGCCATCGGAGTAATCCGCGACGTCGAAGCACCGGCCTACGACGAAGAAGTAGCGCGCCAGACCGAAGAAGTTCGCGCCCGCAAAGGATTCACCGCCCTGCGCGACATGATTCTCGCCGGCGACACCTGGACGGTTTCTTAAACAACCTATCCGGATTATTTGTTAAGTAAAACAACAATGCAAATATCCGCTGAAAACGGATTCTGCAGATTGCATAACGTAGAGACGGGGTGTACCCCCGTCTCTACTGTAACCGGGGAATCCAGATGCCGAAAAGCCCACGGAAATACCCCCCTGCACTCAATCTATATCTGAATTTACAACCTATGCTTAAAAACCTGCTGTTTGACCTCGGAGGCGTCATAGTCGACATCCGGCGGCAGAACTGCGTCAACGCGTTTCTTCAACTCGGGTTCTCCGACATAGAGGCATATCTCGGAGAATACGGCCAGAAAGGGCCTTTCCTGCTTCTTGAAGAGGGGAGGATTTCACCCGACGAGTTCCGCCGGGAGGTGCGCCGCCACATCCCCTCGCCGGTCTCCGACAGCCAGATTGACCGAGCATTCAACGCATTCATAACCGGCATACCGCGCGAGCGCCTGCAAGCCCTGCGCAATCTAAGAGCCAAAGGCCACCGCCTTTACGTCATCTCCAACACCAACCCCATAATGTGGCACGGACCCATCGACGAAGCATTCCGGCAGGAAGGTCTGACCATTTCAGACTATTTCGACGGCATTGTGACATCCTTCAACATCGGTGTATGCAAACCCGACCCCGCCATATTCCGTGCCGTCACAGACAAGTTCGGAATCATACCCTCTGAGACCATATTCCTCGACGACTCAGCCGAAAACTGCCGCATCGGCGCGGAGCTTGGATTCTCCCCGCTCCATGTCCCCGCAGAATCTTCATTCATGCCAATCCTCGAAAAAGCCGACTTATGAAACTGAAACTCCGCGCATTTCTGCCGCTACTGCTTCTGCTGCTGACCGCAATCACCGGCCATGCCACCGACAACTGGAAACCTGACATACTCCGGCAGGGATATGAGATGCGTACAGTCGACCAAGGCCGGGACTATTCCGGCCCGGTAGTATCCACAATAATCCGGCGGCTCCTACCCGACACCGTCACCCGCCCACTCGGAACCATCCTCTACATCCACGGATTCAACGACTACTTCTTCAATCCAGAACTGGGGCAACAGGCCAACCGCCACGGCTACGACTTCTACGCAGTCGACCTGCGGAAATACGGCCGTTCAATACGGCCGCGACAAGAACTCTTCCAATGCCGGTCCCTAACCGAATATTTCCCCGACATCGACTCTGCGCTCGTGGAAATCAGCCACGCACACAACGGCCCGACAATTCTGATGGGGCACTCCACCGGAGGCCTTATCACAGCCTTCTACATGGCACGGACACACAACCCGCAGGTTGATGCCCTGATTCTCAACTCCCCGTTTCTCGACTGGAACCTAGGCTGGAAAGAACATCTCGTGCCGATAATCTCATGGTGGGGGACCATGTTCCCCGACACACCCGTCAGCCAGGGCAACTCAACAGCCTACTCCGAAAGTCTGCTTAAAGATGAGCACGGCGAATGGCAATTCCGAACCGACTGGAAACTCCCGGCATCGTCCGACGTAACCGCCGGATGGGTACATGCCATAGACAGCGCCCAGAAAGCACTGCGCAACGGCAAAGCCCGAATCAACATCCCCATCCTGCTGATGTATTCGGCAGAATCAGTCTCAGGCCACGACTGGACAACCGCCCACAACCGCGCCGACGCAGTTCTCGACGTAAACGACATACGCCGCTACGGACTAATGCTCGGCCCCGACGTCACCTGCATCCGCGTAGTCGGCGGTCTCCACGACCTCTACCTCTCCAGCCCCCGCCTCCGCACACTCCTCTACGCCCGCACCTTCGCCTGGCTCGCCTCCCTCCCCATAAAGAGGTAAGAGACGTGCTACTCCCCGCCTCCGGCCATGTTAGAATAAATTTCAACGTATTAATCCACACGTCCCTTCCAAACACAACGATTGCCAGAATTATCCAAAAAAGCTATCGGAGCTGAAAATCAAATGATCTTCAGCCCCGATATTCAGTACCCGGACCCGGGATATTGATATGAAAACGCATGAAAATGAATAGAACCATTC